>Ga0182739_1000694_pt1 | contig 40008 bp, 32 predicted proteins | sample eDN5th30CBELigBY_FD_128873 | JGI IMG/M metagenome (GOLD analysis project Ga0182739, IMG submission 128873) | Enriched backyard soil microbial communities from Emeryville, California, USA - eDNA 5th pass 30_C BE-Lig BY (version 2) (version 2) | ecosystem: Environmental > Terrestrial > Soil >... | reverse complement strand
GAATCCATCCGCATGCACCCGGACCAATCCACGCTGGCAGGCATGCTCGAAGCTGCGGGACTGTCCCGCGTGCAGTTCTTCAACCTGAGCGGGGGCCTGGTTGCCCTGCACGAAGGGGTGCGGCTCGACTGACGCCTTATCGCGCCTTTTTTCGCAGAAGCGGAACTTCTTTTCCCCCGGCCCGTCTTACTGTATGCTACTGTTCAGCTTCTAGTAAGCTTATCGCGATCCGCGAAGCTGGACGACTTACAAGATCACTTCATGCGACGCACGTTTTCGTGCCGCACTACAGGAGCATTTCATGTCCCAACGGTTCTCACGGTTACTTGCCATGGCCATGCTGGTGGTTTCCGCCGGCGCCATGCTGTCCGTCTCATTTGATGCCGAAGCGCGCCGCATGGGCGGCGGTAAAAGCTTCGGCCGCCAGTCCTCCAACGTCACACAGCAACGCCAGGCGGTGACCCCGCCCGCGGCCACCACGACGCCGCGCACCGGTGCGGCTGCGGCGGGCGCCACGGCCGGCGCTGCCGGCACGGCCGCAAAAAGCGGCATGTCGCGCTGGCTGGGCCCCATCGCCGGCATCGCCGCCGGCCTGGGTATTGCGGCCTTGCTGTCCAGCCTGGGGCTGTCCGGCGCTTTCCTTGAAATGATTTCCAGCCTGGTGCTGATTGCCTTGCTGGTCTTCGGCGTGATGTTCATCGTGCGCAGGCTCCGGGGTGGCGCATCACGCCCGGCCATGCAGCAGGCCGGCGGCGCCAGTCCGATGCAGCGGCAAAATGCACAGTCGCAAAATACCTGGCGGGAAGCCAGCCAGCCTGCCGCCGCGCCCGTGGGCGCCGCTGCTGCGCCGGCTGTTCCGGCACCGCCTGTCGACAAAAGCTGGTTCATCCCCGAAGGCTTCGACACCTCGGCCTTTCTCGCCACCGCCAAGGCGCAGTTCATCGAAATCCAGCAAGTCTGGGACAGCGGTGATCTCGACAAGCTGCGTGAATACATGACTGACGACCTGATCGCCGAAGTCAAGCCCGAGATCCTGGCCCGCACGGCCGGCAACCGCACGGAAGTCGTGTTGCTCAACGCCGAACTGCTCGGGATCGAAGCCGTGGCGGGTGGTCACCTGGCCAGTGTGCGCTATTCCGGCATGCTCCGCGAGGAGAAAGAAGCCGAAGCCTTCCGCTTCGAAGAAGTCTGGAACCTGTACAAGGCCGACAACGCCGGGTGGCTGCTGGCCGGCATCCAGCAAATTCCGGTCGAGTACGCCAGCTAAGGTACAGCCCGGTACGCAGGCCATCCGGCGGGCCGGGCTCTTATCGCAGCGGTCGGGGGTCTTGGCTCTGGCCCGCAGACCGACATCCGTGGCGCCCTGGTGGCGCCACGGTTGCGTCCAGGCCTCGCCCGACGTACAAAACCGGTAAACTTCAAGTCTTGCTGCCTGTGCTGACCTGATTGCGGCAACCGCCGCGGTACGATACCACCATGCTTCCCTTGCCTTCCTTCCTCGCTCCTGCCGCGTTTTCCGGCAGCTTGCTCAACAAGCTGCTGCAACGCGAACCATGGGCGCGCGACCGCCTCAGCCGGCATGCCGGCAAGACGGTCCGTTTCATGGTGGGCGGCTTCAGGGCCGAATATGCCATACAGGCCACCGGCCTGGTCGAGGCGTCCGACCCGGCTGTCATGCCGGATGTCATCCTCACCGTGCCCGCACAGAAGCTGGCCCGCATGCCTGCGGTGCTCGCAGCGCGGGATCCGGAAGCCATCGCCGACATCATGCATGTCCAGGGCGATGCGGGTCTCGCCCAGGTGGTGTCCGACCTGGCGCGCGACCTGCGCTGGGATGTCGAAGAAGACCTGGCGCGCGTGGTCGGCGACGTGGCGGCCGTCCGGGTGCTCGCGGCAGGCAGGGCGCTGGCGGAAGGGGGGCGGACCGCCGCCTGGCGGCTGGCCGGCAACGTCAGTGAATACATCAGTGAAGAAAGCGGCATGGTGGCCAGTCAACCCGCCGTGGAAGCGTGGTCGGCCCGCCTGGCCGAACTCCAGGAGCGGCTCGATCGGCTCGAGTCTCGCATTGGCGTTCTGGACCGTGCTGCGGGCCGAAGGTCGGCGGGCGGGATCTGACCATGTTCACGTTCATCCGGCTCTTCAACATCATCGTCATTGCCCTGCGCTACCGCCTCGACGAACTGGTCCTCTCCAGCATCAAGCATCCGCTGGCGTTCAGCCTGCTGCGGATCGTGCGCTTCGGCCGCCCGCCTCGCATGCCGCGCGGTGTGCGCCTGCGCCTCGCCCTGGAATCCCTGGGCCCTATATTCGTGAAGTTCGGACAAGTCCTGTCCACGCGCCGCGACCTCATTCCGCTGGATGTGGCCATAGAGCTTGCGCTGCTGCAAGACCGGGTGCCCCCGTTTCCGTCCGACCAGGCTGCCGCCATGGTCGAGGCGGCGCTGGGCGCGTCGCCGCATACCTTGTTCAAGCACTTCGACACCGACCCGGTCGCTTCAGCGTCCATCGCGCAAGTCCACTTCGCCGTCCTGCACGATGGGCGCGAGGTGGCTGTCAAGATACTGCGCCCGGGCATGCGCGAGATCATCGAAAAAGACCTCAGCCTGTTGCGGGCGCTGGCCGGCCTGGTGGAACGGCTGGCCGCGGATGGCCGCCGACTGAAGCCGCGGCAGGTGGTGGCCGAATTCGACAACTATCTGCATGACGAGCTCGACCTGATCCGCGAGGCGTCGAACTGCAGCCAGTTGCGGCGCAATTTTGCACCGGAATCGGGTCGTGACAACCTGCTGATGGTGCCGGAAGTCGTCTGGGAATATACGGCGACCACGGTCTTCACCATGGAGCGCATGCGCGGCATTCCCGTCAGCCACATCGAACGGCTGCAGGCGGCCCACATCGACATCAAGGAGCTGGCCCGCACCGGTGTCGAGATCTTCTTCACCCAGGTCTTTACCGACGGCTTCTTTCATGCCGACATGCATCCCGGCAATATCTACGTGTCCGACGAACCGGCCACGCTGGGCCGCTATATCGCGCTGGATTTCGGCATCGTGGGCTCGCTCTCCGAATTCGACAAGAATTACCTCGCCCAGAATTTCCTGGCATTCTTCCAGCGCGATTACCGGCGCGTGGCCCAACTGCATATCGAGTCGGGCTGGGTTCCGGCGACGACGCGCGAAGAGGAACTCGAGGGGGCCGTGCGGGCTGTGTGTGAGCCGTATTTCGACAGGCCCTTGTCCGAGATCTCGCTGGGGCAGGTGCTGCTGCGCCTGTTCCAGACATCGCGCCGATTCCATGTCGAGATACAGCCGCAGCTGGTGCTGTTGCAAAAGACCTTGCTCAACGTTGAAGGGATGGGACGCGAACTCGATCCCAGCCTCGACCTGTGGCGTACGGCCAAGCCTTACCTGGAGCGGTGGATGCACGACCGCGTCGGCCTCACGGGCCTGCGCAAACGCCTGGACCAGGAAGCAAGCCAGTGGGCCCAGATCCTGCCGCAGATTCCCCGTCTGGTGTATTCAAACCTTAATAAACCGCAAACAGGCCCTGGGTTAAACTTGGAGCTGGCGCGCCTTCGCAAGGCGCAAGAACAAACCAACCGCTTGTTGACTGTCCTGTCGGCCGTTGCGGCGGTCGCCGTGGGTGTGGCCATCTGGGCGCTCACCCGGCAGTAGAAACGATGTCTGCATGGAAGGCCTGGCACGCCCGCGCTGCGTCGAGCTTTTAATAGGATGATTATGCTTTACCCCGAGTTGTTCAAATCGATGGAAGCCGTGCGTTGGAACATGGGCACCGACATACCGTGGGACGATTTTGATGCGGCCAAGCTGTCTGATGACCAGGCCTATACCATCAAGATGAACGCCATCACGGAATGGGCGGCGTTACCGGCAACAGAAATGTTCCTGCGCGACAACCGCGACGACAGCGACTTCTGCGCGTTCATGTCGGTGTGGTTCTTTGAAGAACAGAAGCACTCGCTGGCGCTTATCGAGTACCTGCGGCGTTTCCGCCCCGAACTGGTCCCGACCGAGGAAGAATTGCATAAGGTGCGCTTCGAGTTCGATCCGGCTCCGGCGCTCGAAACCCTGATGCTGCACTTCTGCGGCGAAGTCCGCTTGAATCATTGGTATCGCCGTGCCGCCGACTGGCACACCGAACCGGTGATCAAGGCCATCTATAAAATCATTGCACAGGACGAAGCCCGCCATGCAGGCGCGTACCTGCGCTACATGAAGCGTGCGCTGCTGCATCGCGGCCGCGAATTCGGTCACAGTGCCCGTATCGCCTTTTCGAAGATCGGGGTCTTGATGGCGTCGGCGCACCGCACGCCTCAAGCCCTCCATCCCACCAACCTGCACGTCAACAAGGATTTGTATCCGCAGGACACCGTGCAGTCCAAGCTGCCTTCGCCGGGATGGCTGGAAAACTGGCTCGATCACCAGATCTGCTTCGACAACGATTGGGAAAGCAAGGTCAGCACACGCATCTTGCACAATATGTCGCTGCTCATGGACAGCACCTTCAATACGGTGCAGGACCTGAACCGCTACCGCAAGGAACTGCTCAAGGGCCTGGCACCGGCCTGAGGACCACCATGACGGCGCGTTTCGAAGCCAAGGTACTTGCTCGCGGCGACTGTGTGGCCGCCGTGGCCCAGGGGCGGTATCCCCGCCCCTTGGTCTTTACCAATGGGGTGTTCGATATTCTCCATCGCGGCCACGCCACGTACCTCGACGAGGCTGCCCAACTGGGAGCGACGCTTATTGTCGCCCTCAATACCGATGCATCGGTGCGCCGCCTGGGCAAAGGGGATGACCGGCCGCTCAACACCCTGGATGACCGCGCCGCCCTGATGGCCGCGCTGGGCTGTGTGACGGCCGTCACGAGTTTCGACGAGGATACGCCGCAGGCGCTCATCGAAGAACTGCGTCCCGACATCATCGTCAAAGGCGGCGATTACGATATGGAAACCCTGCCCGAGACAGCCAGCGTCAGGAGCTGGGGCGGGGAAGCCGTGGCCATTCCGTTCCGGTTCGAACGTTCGACGACGTCGCTGATCGACAAGATCCGGCGTTAGCGTGCACGTTTCGCCTGGACAGATGTTCCGTCGGCCGAAGGGGAACGCTGCGTCAGGAGGCGGTTGATGGCGACGATGTCGCTCTCGCTGAGTATGCCGCTGCTGGCTTTCAGTCGCAGGCTGTTCATCAACGTGTCGTACCGTGCGCGCGAGAGGCTGCGCTGGGTCTCATACAACTGTTGCTGGGCGTTCAGCACGTCGATGTTGATCCGCACGCCTACTTCGTATCCGGTGCGGTTGGCATCGAGCGAGGCCTGGCTGGACCGTTCGGCGGCTTGCAGCGCCGCTACCTGCGCGAGCCCCGAGGTGACGCCGGAATAATACCGCTGGGTCGACTGGATGGCTGCGCGCTTGGCATTTTCGAGCTCGTACCGCGCCTGCTGCAGCCGGGACGTCTGCTCGCGCACGACGGAAGACAGTTCGCCGCCGGTAAAGATGGGGATGGACAATTGCACGCCCACGGTGCTGTCCAGCGAGCGCGGCCCTCCGCCATTCATCGTGCGAGACCCGTCGATGCCGCGGTCCGACGCGCTGCCCGTCTGTGCGTGCAGGTGCAGGGTCGGATAATGCTCGCTCTTTGCGATGTCGATCTGCTTTTCGATGATCCGCGTCGTCAGCTCGGCTTGCGCGACCGACAGGCTGGCTTGCGCGGATTGATCCGTCCAGTCGCTCAGGCGATCCGGCTTGGGCGCCGGCAGGACGGTGTCCGGGGCGAGTTCCGCCAGTTTCTGCGGCCGCTCGTTGATGATGCGGGCCAAGAGGTCTTCGCTGACTTGCAGCGCATTGATGGCCTGCAGTTCGCTGGCATTGAGCAGATCCAGCCGCGACTGCGCCTCGTAGGCATCGGCGATCGTCGTGCTGCCCAGTTCGAAACCCTGTTGGGCCGCGCGCAATTGCGTCTGGACGGCCGATTTCTGTACCTGCAGCGTGCGCAGGGTGTCTTGCGCGGCCAGCACATCGAAATAGGCTTGCGCCACGCGTAGTATCAGGTCCTGGTAGGCCAGGGCCTGCGTGATGTCGGCCGATCGGGCGATATATTCGGCACGCTTGAGTTCGCCCCAGGCGCTGATGTCCACAAGAGGCTGGACGAGGGTCAGCGCCCACAAGGCGCGGCGCGATGTGCTGCCGTTGTCGAATCCGCGCACCCGGCGCGTGTCATCGACTTCGGCAATACCCTCGGCGGTGATGAAGGGCAGCAATTGCGCCCGGGCTTGTGGAACCTTTTCCTGTTCGGCATTCCGGCCTGCCCGCGACGCGGCCAGCACCGGATCGCGCTGCAGCGCCATTTGCCATATATCCAGCAGGTCCTGCGCCGGCGCGGCAGCGGGTAGGGCTGCTGCAAGCAGCAATCCCAGCGCCACGTACCAGCGTGCCCGGCGCATTCAGAACTTGAATTGAGGAATGGCAGCGCCGCGCAGCGGCTTGATGACCGTGTCGAAGAGTCCCGTCGTGTCGAAACTCGCGGCGCTGGTGCGGGTGATGCGGCATGCCGTCATGACGGGTTGCTGGCCGACCACCACCACAAGGCGGCCGCCGATGCGCAGCTGGTACTTCAGCGCGTCGGGCACGACCGGCACCGAGCCGGTGACCAGGATGGCGTCATATTCGGTGGTGCCCCAGCCTGCATGGGCGTCGCCGGTTTCGACCTTGACATTGTGCACGTGGTTGCGCTGCAGGTTCTGAAGCGCGAAGGCGGCGAGACGGCTGTCGACTTCGATGCTGGTGACCTGCTGCGCAAGCTTGGCGAGCAGCGCGGCCTGGTAGCCCGACCCGGTGCCGATTTCGAGGATGCAGTCGGTGGGCTTGAGCTGCAGTTCCTGCGCCAGGCGCGCTTCGACCTTGGGCGTCAGCATGGTTTCGCGCGTGTCGACCGCGTTGATGATCAGGGGAATTTCGACGTCGGAAAAGGCCAGGCCCTGCATGGGGGCGGGTACGAACCGCTCGCGCCGGACTTCGAATAGCGCCTGCAGCACCCGCTGATCCAGCACGTCCCAAGGGCGGATCTGCTGCTCGATCATGTTGAAGCGTGCCTGCTCGACTTCTGAAAGCGCTGTAACGTTCATAGCATCTACTAAAAAAAGGGTGACTGATTGTACCTTGGCCAACGCGGGCGCAGGGCATGGCGGGTGCCCTCGCAAGGCGTTGACTACTATAGCGTATTTGACCTCATGTTAGTCGCGGAAGTGCCCCGGGGCCCCGGATCGCGCGGATGTTCACTGCCCGCCGGACGGCTTCCACCATGCATGGAAATGGTGGACGGGGCCATGGCCCTTGCCTACGTCAAGTTCCGAGGATCGGGCGATGGCAGTGACCAGGTAGGCCTTGGCCCGGCGGGCCGCCTCGGGCACATCGCCAACCTGCGGGAGCAGCGCTGCCAGCGCTGCCGACAGGGTGCAGCCGGTGCCATGGGTGTTACGTGTCTCGATGCGGCGGCCGGGCAATTCGATCAGCCGGTCACCGTCATGAAGCACATCAATTGTATCGCTGCCCGGCAGGTGTCCGCCCTTCAGAAAGACCCAGCGCTCGCCATCGTCGCTGAGCAGGCGCCTGAGCTTTTCGGCCACACGGCGCATTTCCTTCAGGGTGTCGGCCGGGCCCATGCCCAGAAGGACGCCGGCTTCGGGCAGGTTCGGTGTAAGGAGGGTCGCCAGCGGCACCAGGCTTTCGCGCAGTTCGTCGACGGCGGATCGTTCCAGCAGATGGTCGCCGCTCTTGGCCACCATGACGGGATCGAGCACGACATGTGCCGGCTTCCAGTGCGCGAGCCTTTCGGCGACGACACGCGTCACCGCCTTCTGGCCCAGCATGCCGATCTTAACCGCATCGATGCGGACGTCGGCAAATAGCGTGTCGATCTGCGCGGCGACGAAGGCGGGCGGAACGGGCGCAATGCCGGTGACTGCCTGCGTGTTCTGTGCAGTGAGCGCGGCCACGACGGCGGTGCCATAGGCGCCCAGCGCGCTCATGGTCTTGATGTCGGCCAGTATGCCGGCGCCGCCGGACGGGTCCACGCCGGCGATGGTAAGCGTATTCGGGATCATGACCTGGGCTATTGGCGCGAGTGAATAAGGCCTTCGGTCGGCGAACTGGGGTCGGCGCTATAGAACTTGCGCGGTATGCGGCCCGCCAGATAGGCGGAGCGCCCGGCTTCGACGGCCTTCTTCATGGCGCCGGCCATGAGGATCGGGTCCCTCGCACCGGCAATGGCGCTGTTCATCAGAATGGCATCGCAGCCCAGTTCCATGGCCACGGCTGCATCCGACGCCGTGCCGACGCCGGCGTCCACCAATACCGGTACCCGGGCCTGGTCGATGATCAGGCGGAGGTTCCAGGGGTTGAGTATGCCCATGCCCGACCCGATGAGCGAAGCGAGCGGCATGATGGCGACGCAACCGATGTCCTCGAGCATGCGGCACTGGATGGGGTCGTCGGTGCAATAGACCATGACCTTGAAGCCTTCCTTGACCAGCGTACGCGCCGCCTCGAGTGTGGCCGGCATGTTCGGAAAGAGGTTGCCCTGATCACCCAGCACCTCGAGTTTCACCAGATCGTGGCCGTCCAGGAGTTCACGCGCCAGGCGCAACGTACGGACGGCATCCTCGGCCGTGTAGCACCCCGCGGTGTTCGGCAATATGGTGAACTGGGACGGCGGCAGGAAATCCAGCAGGTTGGGCTCGCCGGCATTTTGCCCGATGTTGGTGCGGCGGATGGCGACCGTGACGATGCTGGCGCCGCTGGCGTCGATGGCCTGGCGGGTTTCGTCGAAATCTTTGTACTTCCCTGTACCAACCAGCAGGCGTGAGCTGTATTCGCGGCCGGCAAGGGTAAAGGTGTCTGGATGAGTCATGATAGGCGGATCGGTGATGTTGGCTGAAGCAAGGTAAAAGGATAATCCATTTGCGTTCGGCCTGCGCTGCGTCAGCGGGACAAATCCAGCAAACGGCACAGTTCCTCGGTCGCGTCGATCAGCCGTGGTCCGGGCCGGAAAAGCGTGTCCGGGTCCATGCCATAAATGCGTCCGCTCATGGCCGCGGGCAGGCGCAGCGTTTGCCAGCGGGCCGCGTCACGGGCCGCTGCCTGCGGCCGGTTCGATGGCACGATGACCACGGCAGGGCGCTTCTGCATAACGGTTTCTTCATTCACTTGGGGCGCCGCGACCGTTGCATCCTCGAAAATGTTGACCCCCCCGCACGTCGACAGTACGTCGTTCAACAAGGGGTCGCTGCCCAGCGTGTACAGAGGATCGCTGCCGACCTGGATGAATACCCGTATAGGGGGTTTGCCGGCGTAGCGGGCGCGCAGCATTGCCAGGCGGTGCCGCATGGCCTCCGCCGTCGCCCTGGCCACGGGCTGTGTGCCGAAGTACTTCCCCATGCGGAGAACTTCGGCCGGAAGGTCGTCCAGCCGCTTCGGCTCTGAGTAGGCCAGCGGGATGCCGAGCCGGTCCAGGACCGGTGCCAGCGTCCTGGCTGCTCCGGACGGCTGCCAGGCAATGACCAGGCCGGGACGCAAGGCAATGGTGCGTTCGACGTCGATGTTCATCCCATCGCCGACGCGCGGTATGCGCTTCGCCTCGTCGGGGTAGTCGCTGCTGATGACGGTGCCCACGATCTTGTCGCCGGCGCCCGCCGCATAGACGAGTTCGGTGATATGCGGCGCCAACGTGATGGCGCGCTCGACCGGACGGGCCGCGTCGGGGACGGACTCGAGCAGTTGTGGCGGCGCGGAGGCCAATGCCGGGGCGGCGCTCGCCATCAGCGCGGCGGCAAGCAGCACGGCACGCCGCCGCAGGTGTCCGTATCGGCGCGCCGTCATCGCCTACATCCTTAACGAGAGATTGATGAAGACGTTCGAGCCGGGCATGTTGTAGCCGAACGCGTTGCTGTACTGCTTGTCCAGCACGTTGTTCCAGCGTACCTGTACACCCGCGTTCGGGCTGAAATCGTAGGCGGCCGTCAGGTTCAGCAAGGAATAGCCGCCCAGGGTAGTCAGGTTGGCTTCCTCGTCGTAGCGCTTGCCCGTGAACTGGTACTCGGCCCCCACCGTGACGGCCTGGATCCTGTGTTCCGCGCTGAAGCGATAGGTCTGCCTGGCGCGGCGCGCCAGCTGCCTGCCGCTGTTGTCATCACGCGGATTGAGGAAATCGGCGCTGGCCCTGAGCGTGGTATTGCCATAGTCCTGCTCCGCGGCCAGTGTAATGCCGCGAATGGTGGCGGATGCCACGTTCTCCGGGTGTCCCAGGTCGCAGAAGAAAGGCCCTTGTTCTACGCAGACGAAGGGGCTGATCAGATTCCGGATCTTGTTCTGATAGGCAACAACGGAAAGGCGTGTGTCGTCCGTCGCATACCGCAGGCTCGCCTCGATATTGCGGGACTTTTCGGGCTGCAGGTCGGGGTTGCCCACGTAGCCGAACTGCATCGGGTAGTACAGGTCCGCGAAGGTCGGCGCACGGAATCCGGTATTGCCGGCAATGCCCACCCGCCATTCGTCATTCAGGTCAAGGTCGTAGGTCAGCCCGCCTGTGACCTGATTGCCGTAGCCGGAAATATTGTCGTTGCGCACGCTGGCCTGGACATGATGCGCGCCGAAGTCACCGCGGTAGACCAGGCCGGCCGCATTGGTGTTGCGCCGGTTGACTGTATAGTCGGCCGAGCCCGACGGGCTTTCCTCCAGACGTTCCAGGATCACTGAAATCCGCTGATCGGGCGCGAGCTTCACGTTGTTCTGCCACGAGTAGCTGCGTTGCTGGTTGCGGAACGTATCGGAGCCGAACACGTTGACAAAGGGATCGAAGCTACGGCTGTCCACGTTTTCGCTTGAGAAACCGAAGCGCAGGACGCTTTGCCAGTCGGCCGTGATGTCGTCGGTGCTGGTGATCGAATAAATTTGTTGCCGGGTAATGGCGTAGGTGGGGTAGCCTGTCGAGCCATTGTCATAGTCCCCGTGGGCATAGCCGTTGTAGGCGGTGATGCCGACATGATGGCCGGCGCGCCACCGGTAGCCCAGTGTGGCGGCCAGCGAATGCTGGCTGTACCCGTCGGTATCCCGATTGAAGGCGTCAAAGGGCGCGTCGGGGCGTGTGGCATTGAAGCCGCTGCTCTCCGTGAGGCTGCTGGACACGCTGTAGTCCCAGCCGTCCTTGGCGCCGGAGAATCCGACGCTGCTCTTGAACGTGTCGTACGTGCCGTAGCCAAAATTGGCCCAGGCGGCGAGAGGCCGGTCTTCTCCGCCCTTGCGCGTAATGATGTTGATGACGCCGCCGATTGCATCGGAGCCATACAGGCTGCTTGCCGCGCCGCGCACGATCTCGACGCGCTCGACGGTGGCCGGGTCGATAGCGTTCCAGTTGACCGCGCCCGAGGTGATGCTGTTGATGCGGATGCCGTCGACGAGGACGAGTGTCTGCTGCGGATTCGTTCCGCGCATGAAGACGCTGGTCTGGGTTTGGGGTCCGCCGCTGCTGGAGAACTCCAGGCCGTGGTGCCGCGACAGCGTTTCCGCGAGGCTGCTCTGTCCGGCCTTCTGCAGGGTCGATTTGTCGATGACCGTGACGTCGCCCAGGACGGCGTTTTGCAGCTCGGCGGCGCGGCTGGGCGTGACGACCACCTGATCGAGCTGGGGAACGGCCGATGTCGTTTGCGCGGGCGCGGCGAACGGAAGGAAGCAGGGGAGAATGGCAATGGCTTGCCAGTGTGGCTTGAATGACATGATAGACCTTGAACGACGTGCGTCCCCGCACGTCATGACAATAGGAAATGCCCGTCCGCGTGGCTGCGGATCAGGAGAGGACCAAGGTTGAATCAAGGCCGGTGTCGGGCTGGCGTGCGCGGCACGCCGACCGTTGCGGGGGCAGCACAGTCTTGCGGCGCGATTCGGATCTTGCCGCATTCTGTTTCCCGTTTGACTTTCGCAGCGCATGGGACCGTTGTCTGGACGGTCCACGGAATGCGCCGAAAGCACCTCGTTCAGGCGCAAATGTAGCACGCCGGGGGCGCGGCATTACAATAGGGGGTTCCTTTGGTCTTATTTACTCCCCGCGTCCGTGCTCCAGCGCGGTATGGGGCGGCAGGGCGTGCTTTTCTTTTTTTGCACGTGCTGCCTTTATCAGGTGCCGCCGTGTCCTATCCGTCATTGCCTTACCCCCTTTCCTCGTATACACGCGGCGCGGAATTCGCGCGCCTGCTCGCCGAGCGCATTCTTGTGCTGGACGGCGCCATGGGGACGATGATCCAGCAATACAAGCTGGGCGAGACGGATTTCCGTGGCGAACGGTTCGCCGATCACGTCAAGGACGTCAAGGGCGACAACGAATTGCTGTCCCTCGTGCGCCCCGACATCATTGCCGACATCCACCGCCAGTACCTCGCGGCGGGGGCGGATGTCATCGAGACCAACACCTTTGGCGCGACGTCGGTTGCACAAGGCGACTATGGCTTGCATGACATCGCCTACGAACTGAACCTGGAGTCCGCGCGGCTCGCGCGCGCAGCCTGCGACGAGTTCAGCACACCCGACCGCCCGCGTTTCGTGGCCGGCGCCCTGGGACCCCAGCCCAAGACGGCGTCCATCTCTCCCGACGTCAACGATCCCGCCGCGCGCAACGTCACGTTCGAACAGTTGCGCGACGCCTACACCGAGCAGCTCAACGGCTTGCTGGATGGCGGCATCGATATCGTCCTGATCGAGACCATCTTCGACACGCTGAATGCCAAGGCGGCCATATTCGCCGTCGAAACCGTGTTCGAGGAGCGCGGCGTGCGCCTGCCGGTCATGATCTCGGGAACGGTCACCGATGCCTCCGGCCGCATCCTGTCGGGCCAGACCGTGGAAGCGTTCTGGAACTCGGTCCGCCATGCGCGCCCCATCACCATCGGGCTGAACTGCGCCTTGGGCGCGGCGCTCATGCGGCCTTATGTCGCCGAGCTCTCCAAGATCTGCGATACCTATATTTGCGTGTACCCGAATGCCGGCCTGCCGAACCCGATGGCGGACACGGGTTTTGACGAGACCCCGTCCGACACATCCGGCCTGCTCGAGGAATTTGCCCGGGCGGGTCTGGTCAACATGGCGGGCGGTTGCTGCGGTACGACGCCCGATCACATCCGGGCCATCGCCGACAAGGTTGCCAGCCTGCCGACCCGTGTCGTGCCCGAGATCCCGGTCAAGACGCGCCTGTCGGGTCTCGAGCCGCTGACCATCGACGAGGACTCGCTGTTCGTGAACGTCGGCGAGCGCACCAACGTCACGGGCAGCAAGATGTTCCTGCGCCTGATTCGGGAAGACAAATACGAGGAAGCGTTGGCCGTGGCGCGCCAGCAGGTCGAGAACGGCGCCCAGATCATCGACATCAACATGGACGAGGCCATGCTGGATTCCGCCGTTTGCATGCGGCGCTTCCTCAACATGATTGCCTCCGAGCCTGACATTGCCCGCGTGCCCGTCATGATAGACAGCTCGAAGTGGGAGGTCATCGAGCAGGGCCTGCGCTGCGTGCAGGGCAAGCCGGTCGTCAATTCCATTTCGATGAAGGAAGGGATCGAGCCGTTTCTGGAGCACGCGCGCCTGTGCCGCAAGTACGGTGCGGCCGTCGTCGTCATGGCGTTCGACGAACAGGGGCAGGCCGACAACCTGGAGAAGCGCAAGACCATCTGCGAGCGCGCGTATCGGCTGCTGGTGGACGAAGTGGGCTTCCCGCCGGAAGACATCATCTTCGATCCCAACGTGTTCGCCATCGCGACAGGCATCGACGAACACAACCATTATGCGGTGGACTTCATCGAGGCTACCGGCTGGATCACACGTAACCTGCCGCACGCGCGGGTCTCCGGCGGCATCTCGAATGTGAGCTTCTCGTTCCGTGGCAACGAGGCGATGCGCGAGGCCATCCACACCGTGTTCCTGTATTACGCCATCCAGCAGGGCCTGACCATGGGCATCGTCAATGCCGGTCAGTTGGGTGTGTACCAGGATATCGACAAGAAGGTCCTCGACATGGTCGAGGACGTCGTGCTCGATCGCGCCGAACCTTTGGGCAAGACCGACCCGGCCGATGAACGCACGTCCACGGAGCGCCTGGTCGAGCTGGCCGACAGCATCAAGGGTTCCGGCGCGAAGAAGGAAGAAGACCTGACGTGGCGCGAACAGTCCGTCGAAGATCGGCTGTCGCATGCGCTGGTGCACGGCATCACCACCTTCATCGTCGAAGATACGGAAGAAGTGCGCCAGAAAATCGCTGACGCGGGCGGCCGGCCGATACAGGTCATCGAAGGTCCGCTGATGGACGGCATGAATATCGTGGGCGACCTGTTTGGCGCCGGCAAGATGTTCCTGCCCCAGGTCGTCAAGTCTGCCCGGGTCATGAAGCAGGCGGTGGCCCACCTGATTCCGTTCATCGAGGAAGAAAAGCGACAGATCGAAGCGGCCGGCGGCGACGTGCGCTCCAAGGGCAAGATCGTCATTGCCACGGTCAAGGGTGATGTCCACGATATCGGCAAGAACATCGTCACGGTGGTCCTGCAGTGCAATAACTTCGAAGTGGTGAATATGGGGGTCATGGTACCCTGTGCCGACATCCTCGCCAAGGCCAAGGAAGAAAACTGCGACATGGTCGGCTTGTCCGGCCTGATCACGCCGAGCCTCGAGGAAATGGCCTATGTGGCCTCGGAGATGCAGCGCGACGAGTACTTCCGCAGCCGCAAGCTGCCATTGCTGGTGGGTGGCGCGACCACCAGCCGCGTGCACACTGCCGTCAAGATTGCGCCCAATTACGAAGGCCCGGTCATCTATGTGCCCGATGCCAGCCGCTCTGTCGGAGTGGCGACCAACCTGATGTCCGACCAGGTCGATACCTATCTGGCCGAAGTCGCTGAAGAATACGAGCTGGTCCGCACGCGGCACGCCAACCGCAAGGCGACGCCTTTGGTCAGCCTGGAAAAGGCGCGTGCCGATCGTCCGGCCATCGACTGGTCCAGCTACACGCCGCCGCGGCCCAAGTTTATCGGCCGGCGCACCTTCAAGAACTACGACCTGACGGAAGTCCTGCAATTCCTGGACTGGACGCCGTTCTTCCAGACATGGAGCCTGTTCGGCCAGTATCCCGCCATTCTCGACGACAAGGTCGTCGGCGAGCAGGCCCGCAAGCTGTTCGCCGAAGGCCAGGCCATGATGAAGAAAGTCATCGAAGGCCGCTGGTTGACCGCCAATGGCGTCGTGGCGTTCTATCCCGCCAATACCGTCAACGACGAGGACATCGAGGTCTATCGGGATGAGTCCCGGTCGGAGGTCCTGTTCACCTGGCGCAACCTGCGCCAGCAGACCGTGAAGCGCGAGGGCGTCGACAACAAGTGCCTGGCCGACTACATCGCCCCGAAGTCGTCGGGCGTGATGGATTACATTGGCCTGTTCGCCGTTACGGGCGGCCTGGGCATCGAGAAGCACGACAAGGCGTTCCTGGACGCCAACGACGATTACTCCAGCATCATGCTCAAGTCGATCGCAGACCGGTTGGCGGAAGGGTTCGCCGAATGCCTGCATGCGCGGGTGCGCCGCGACCTGTGGGGCTATGCGGCCGATGAGGCTCTGGACAATGAAGCCATCATTGCCGAAAAGTACCAGGGTATCCGGCCCGCGCCGGGCTACCCCGCCTGCCCCGAGCACGTCGTCAAGAAGGACATGTTCCGCGTATTGGAATGCGACGATATATCCATGCAGCTGACCGAAGGCTATGCCATGTATCCCGCCTCCAGCGTATCGGGCTTCTATCTCAGTCATCCGAAGTCCCAATACTTCAATGTGGGCAATATCGGCGATGATCAGGTCAAGGACTACGTGCGGCGCAGCGGCCGCGACGAAGAGGATGTACGCCGTACCTTGGCCAGCACGCTGAGGTAATCGCCCCGGAGAACCCATGGCAAGTGAAGCGCCCGGCATGTCGACGTTTTCGGATCAAGCCGGTTCGGCGCGCCGCAAGGCGCTGGGCGAGTTCCTGCGCAGTGCCCGCGGACGCGTCCAGCCCGAGACCGTCGGCCTGCCTGCCGGCACGCGACGCCGCACGCCGGGATTGCGCCGCGAAGAAGTCGCGCAGCTATGCGACATCAGCGTCACCTGGTACACCTGGATAGAGCAGGGCCGCGATGTCTCGGTGTCGGCCAGCGTGTGGGCCCGCCTGGCCACCGTCCTGAATCTGGCCAGGGCCGAGCGGCATTATCTGTTCGAGCTGGCCGAATGCGCGGATCCGGAGCATGGTCGGGATTCGGTCACGCCGCTGCCGATGGTGCTTGCCGACTGTGTTCACAGCATTACGGCGCCGGCCTACATACTGGATCGCTGCTGGAATGTGCTGGCTCGCAACGAGGCCCTGCTGCAGCTGTTCCAGGGATGGCCGGATCGCGATCCGGCCCCCAACCTGTTGCGCTACATTTTCAAGGACAGGGCCGCACCGGATCTCGTCGTGGACTGGGAGCAGCGGGCCAGCCGCGTCGTGGCCGAGTTCAGGGCCGATGCGGGTGCGCATACCGATGAGCCCGCCGTGCGCGCCTTGCTGGACGACCTGCTGTCATCGAGCGCCCTGTTCGCGCACTGGTGGACCCGTCACGCTGTGGTGGATCGCGAAGGTGGCCTGCGGGAATTCCGGCATGCAGACGGGATCCTGCGCTACCAGCAGATTACCTTCAGGCTGGCGACGCGTCCTGACTGCAAGCTGGTCATGTTGCTGGACAACTCTTCCGCTAAGTCCGCTCCCGCTTCCGCCTGACAGCCTTGTTCTGATGCAGATGGTCGCCCGCGTCGGCGGGCAGCCGCAGGAATGACAGCAGCGATGCCGCCGTGATCAGGCCCACCACGATGAAGCCCCACACGACATCGACCACGGCGATCTCGGCGCCGCCGCGCCACGCCATGCTGAGGTTCAGGGTGACGGCGGCCGTCGCCACGCCGAGGGTGATGCCCAGTTGCTGGGCCGTGGCCGCAAAGCTGCTGGCCCGGCTCATGGCTTCGGAGCTCAGGTCGGCATAGGTCAGGGTGTTGACGGCCGTGAACTGGAGCGAACGGAAGAATCCGCCCACGACAAGCACGACGGCCATCACCCATATCGGTGTATCAGCGCGAAAAAGACCGCAAAGGGCCACGAACCCGCCTGCCAGCAGGGCATTGCTCACCAGCACCCGCTTGAATCCGAAATGCTGGATGATGGGTGTCGCGACGAGCTTCATGATCATGGCCCCTACGGCGCTGGTGAAGGTGATCATGCCCGCCGCGAAGGGCGACAGTCCGAATCCGACCTGCAGCAGTATGGCCAGCAGGAAGGGCGTGGCGCCGATGGCAAAGCGGCACAGGTTCCCGCCCAGGGTCGAGATGGCGAACGTCGGCGTGCGCAGCAGGGACAGATCGAGGATGGGGTGCTGGGTTCGCCGCGCATGCAGCACATACAGGACGCCGGACACCAGTCCTGTGCCGATGAGGAGAAACAGTTGGCTGGTTGGCATCGCGCGATGGCCAAGGGCCTCGAAGCCGGACACGAGGGTAGCCAGCGACAGGCCGCTCAGGAAGAAGCCCGTCCAGTCCAGCCGCCTGGGGGCGACAGGCAAGTCGGCCGGTATATGGCGCAGGATGAGCAACAGGCCGAGTATGCCGACGGGGATATTGATCAGGAATATCCAGTGCCAGGAGGCATAGGTCACCAGGAATCCGCCGAGCGGCGGCCCGATCACGGGTCCGAGGAGCGCCGGCAGCGACAGGAAGGACATGGCCTTGAGCAGTTCGGTCTTGGGGACCGTGCGCAACAGTATGATGCGGCCCACGGGCACCATCATGGCGCCAGCGAGCCCCTGCGCGACACGCGAGGCAACCAACTGGCCCATGTCCCGCGAAACGGCGCAGCAAAGCGAACTGAGCATGAAGAGCAGAATGGCCGTGATGAAGACCTTTCGGGATCCATAGCGGTCGGCCGCCCAGCCGCTGACCGGCACGAACACCGCCACGGCCAGCAGGTAGCTCGTGATCGCGATATTCATGCGGACGACACTGGCATCCAGCGAGACCGCCATCGCCGGGAGCGCCGTCGCCACGACCGTCGCGTCCAGCATTTGCATGAACAGCGCGCAACCCACGATAAACGGTATCATCCGGATCGAGCGCAGCTCGCCCTTCGAAGGCGTGTGTAGCGGTGTGGCGGCAGGCTGTGCAGGCGTCTCGGGGGGCATCAAGCAAATACTCTTTGCGCGGCCAGTGAAGTAAACTGGAAGCTACGTCGGTTAACACTTTTGGTACGCAAGCATTATGGCAAAGAATTACGAGTCCGAAATCACTCTGTTCCTGAAACAGTACAAGAAAGAACATCCGGATACCGAAGCCCGCCAGCGCGAAAGTCGCGCCCGGCTCTGGGAAAGGCACATCGACCCCGAGCTCCAGGAAGGCTTCCGGGCGGCGCGCGTCCCCCAGAAGCCCTACGTTTACCAGCCCAACTGACGTCGGCACGTGGCTTCGTCCAGGGTGGCGGCCGGCGAAATGGATGCTCTGGTGCAACCGGCCGTAGATAGCACGCCTGATGTCGTCGATAGCGTGGCACTGGCTCGCCTGTATGGCGAGCCTTTGTTTGCCCTGCCGCAGGACCTCTATATTCCCCCGGATGCGCTCGAGGTCTTCCTCGAAACGTTCCAGGGTCCGCTGGACCTGCTGCTGTATCTGATTCGCAAGCAGAACTTCAACGTCCTCGACATCCCCATGGCCGAGGTGACCCAGCAGTATCTGGCGTATGTGGAACAGATCCGCAACCAGAATCTCGAGCTGGCGGGCGAATATCTCCTGATGGCGGCGCTCCTGATCGAAATCAAGTCCCGGATGTTGCTGCCCGTCAAGAAGTCGGATACCGGCGAAGAGATCGAGGATCCGCGCGCGGAGCTCGTCCGCCGGCTGCTCGAATACGAACAAATGAAGCTGGCCGCACAGAGGCTCGATGCCCTGCCGCAGTTGGGCCGCGACTTCCAGCGTTCCCATGCCGTCATGGAACTCAAGGTCGAGCAAATATTGCCCGAGGTCAGCGCCGACGACCTTCGCGCCGCATGGCAGGACATCATGCGCCGGGCTCGACTGAATGCCCACCACCGCATCACGCGCGAGCACCTGTCGGTACGGGATCACATGAGCCAGATCCTGCGGCGGCTTGGCGACGTGCGTTTCATGGAGTTCACCGAACTTTTCATGGAGCGTATACACCACGGCGACGGGGTCGCCCTGGTCGTGGTGCACTTCCTCGCCATGCTGGAACTCGCGCGCGAGTCGCTGCTCGACATTACCCAGGCCGAACCGTATGCACCCATCTACGTGCGTCTTGCCTATATGCGCGCTGCCGCCTGAGGCGGCGCCAACCCATCCGGATCGGAGAATTTATTGAAAGTCGTTCACACCATCGAAGAGCTGCGCGATCAACTGCGCGGCCAGTTGCGCGTGGCGTTCGTACCTACCATGGGAAACCTTCATGCCGGCCACCTGTCGCTGATGAAGCTGGCCCGCCAACATGGCGACCCGGTGGTGGCCAGCATCTTTGTGAATCGGCTGCAGTTTGGTCCGAACGAGGACTTCGACCGCTATCCGCGGACGCTGGAAGACGACATTGCCAAGCTCGAGCGCCAGCGTGATGTGTACGTCCTGTTTGCGCCCAATGAGCGTGAAATGTATCCGGAACCCCAGAATTTCCAGATCCAGCCGCCGTCGGACCTGGGCGGCATACTCGAGGGCGAGTTTCGCCCCGGTTTCTTCACCGGCGTCAGCACGGTCGTGCTGAAGCTGTTCTCTTGCGTCCAGCCGCGCGTTGCGGTATTTGGCAAGAAGGACTACCAGCAGTTGATGGTGGTCCGCAATATGTGCCGGCAGTTCCAGTTGCCGGTCGATATCCTGGCCCATGAAACGGTCCGGGACGTCGACGGCCTGGCACTGTCGTCGCGCAATATGTATCTGCAGGCCCACGAGCGGGCCGAAGCGCCGCGCTTGTACGCGGCCTTGCAGGCCCTGCAGCAGCGCGTCATCGAGGGCCATGACGATCCCGAGGTCCTCGAGCGGGACGCTGCCCGCGAACTCGCCGCGCGCGGATGGAAGGTCGACTACATATCGCTGCGCCGGCAGAGGGACCTTTTGCGCCCCACGGCGGACCAGATGCGCGCCGGTGAGCCGCTGGTGGTTTTGGCGGCGGCCAAGCTGGGCAACACCCGGCTGATCGACAACCTGGAAATCTGTAAGAACTGACAGCAGACTACCCTGTTATCGCGTGACAGAATCCCGTTGCCTATAACAACAAAGGGGACAAACGTGCGAGACCTTTATGATCCTGGCCATGCGTCTTTGTCGGTCCTGACGCCTCGCGAACGCGACGTCATGGACTATGTTGCCCGGGGCAAGCCCAACAAGGTCATCGCGGCCGAACTGGGCGTCTCGCAGCGCACCATCGAGGCCCATCGGGCCCGTATCTTTCAAAAGATGCAGGTCAGGAATGCCGTTGAACTCGCGCACTGCCTGCTGTCCCAGGGCAGCGTCAATTAGCCGGGCGTCGCTCCTAGCCGGCGCAGTGTAGCGCTGCAGGATTCTTCAATTCATTGATGGGATCGATATCGGCCTGCCGTGTCAGGTGGTAATCCAGGGCCGGCTTAAGGTCATCGATAAGGTTCACCCGCAAGACGTTGTCGTTGACGAAGGTCAGGTTGGCCTTGCTGGCGTCATTCTGCAACTGCAGCAAAATGCGCCATGGCTGCGTGCCGATGACGTCCCAGCATCCTTGCTGCACGATATTGTTGGCGGGATCCGGGCGGTCCAGAAAGACGGTGCGCGCGCGCCATTCGCCGCTGGGAGCCAGCGTCAGCGTAATGCGGGTGGCAGAACATCCGCTGCCACCGGCCAGGCAAGGCAGCGTACCCAGGAAGGTCTTGGCCTCGGCCAGGGGCCGTGCCTTGATGGCGGCCGACGCCTGCGCCGCCTGTTCCTGGCTTGTTTCGCCGGCCGGCTTCTGCCCGCCAAACCCGAGCTGTATCTGGGACGGCGCGCGCGCGCCGCTGCGCCCCTGGGCCTGGTACTGTGCGTCGGACATCGTGCTTTCCTGCGGGGTTTCGTAGTAGCCGGAAGGGCGCTGCTGTGCGCAGCCGGCCAGGGCGAGAGCCAGGACGAGCGCGCCGGGGGTCCTGCACGATGGGTGACGCAGCAACAAGGCGGGGGAGGGCATGGTTTTTTCCGTCAATGATGGGCAGTAAGCATTCTACGCATTAATCGCCGATTTTGTTAAGGTAGGCCCGGTACTGCGGTACATTCGTATTTTGGCCAAGGCAGGGGGCAGCAGCATGTACAAGATCGGCCTGACGGGGGGTATAGGTTCGGGCAAGAGCCGTGTCGCCGACTATCTGGCGGGCTGGGGCGCGGCCGTCATCGACACCGATGTCATTGCACACGAATTGACCGCGCCGGGCGGTGCTGCCATCGAGCCCATCCGACAGCATTTCGGCGCCGACGTGATTGCGCCTACCGGCGCCCTGGACCGCCACGCCATGCGCGAGCTGGTTTTCGAAAGCCCCGAAGCGCGGCATCAGCTTGAGTCGATTATCCACCCCATGATAAGCTCGGTTACGAAAACCCGGGCAGCCAGCGCTCAGGGGTGTTATCTTGTTTTCGTCGTGCCGCTGCTGGTTGAATCGGGCAGGTGGCGTGATCAGCTCGATCGCATTTGCGTCGTCGACTGCGATCCGCCAACCCAGGTCGCCCGGGTCCAGGCCCGCAGCGGGCTGACGCAAGAAGCCATTGCGCGTATCATGTCAGCTCAGGCCTCGCGCGAAGCCCGTCTGGCGGTCGCCGATGATGTTGTTACAAACGATGCACATACCAGCGTCGACGACCTCGAGCGTCGCACCTGGGAGCTCCATAAGCAGTGGTGTGCCCTGGCGCATCAGGGCAGCCCCGCTTAGCCCGTCCTTTTCCCGGTCTATCAACAAAGGTTTTCGCTCGCGTGATTCTTTATGAATATCCTTGCAACGAACGCGTAAGGTCTCTGCTAAGGGTCGAGCATCTGTTCGAGCGTCTGTTCTTTTTTGCCAAAGGCAGCGACGCCCATCATCATCAGATCTCCATTGCCACCCTGTTCGATCTGCTCGATATCTGCGATCGGACGGACTTGCGCGGCGCAGTGCTTCAAGACCTGGAAAGGCAGCGCGCGGCTTTGGGCGCGTTGCGCCAGCATCCTGGCGTCGATGGCCACATGCTGGACAGCATGCTGGCCGAAATCCAGGGCGCGTCGACCGAACTGGCTTCCCAAGGACGTATCGGCCAGGGCCTGCGCGACAACGAATGGCTTGCCAGCCTGCGTGGCCGGCTGGCCGTCCCCGGCGGCTCGTCCCAAGTCGACATGCCTTCGTACTTTTCGTGGCAGCTCAAGCCGCCCGAAGCGCGCAGTCGCGATCTTCACCAATGGATCAGTCCCTTTCTTCCGCTATATAAGGGGCTGGCCCTTATCCTGCGGATGCTCCGGGACTCCGGCGACGTGGTCGATGTCGTGGCACGGCAGGGCGCTTACCAAGAGATGCTGGGCGGCAAGCTTTTCCAACTGCTGCGTGTGTGGGTCGATGCCGCCCTGAATCTGTTTCCTGAAATGAGCGCCAACAAGTACGTCATCTGGGTGCGGTTTGCGGCCCAGGACAAAGACTTCAAGCCCCAGGCTGTCACGCGCGACGTGCCGTTCAAGCTGGCCCGCTGCAACTTTTGAGCTGTCGAAGGGCCGTCCCGCCGACATCGCCCTCATCCCTGTCCTGGCGCGTCACCCTGGCGGGACACGCCATACAGTTGTTGCGCCTCATTTCAAAACCTGAATTTCGGTGTTCGTCGTCACGCCTATGGGCGAAAATGACGCTCTGATACGATCGAACTCCGGAGAACTGTGCATGTCGGATTCAAGCTCCGAACCTTCCCGCTCCCGCCGTTACCGGTGGATGTGGCTCCTTGTTGCCCTGCTCGTCGTAGCCGGCGGCTATTGGTTCTTTGCCAGGGGGGCGGCGCCCCAGGCCAACGGCGCTGCGGCCGGCCGGCCCGGCATGGGCGGCATGCCGGTTCCGGTCAAGGTGGCTACTGTGCAAAAAGCCCCGCTCGATTTCACGTTGAAGGCCATCGGCACGGTGACTGCTTTCAACACCGTCACGGTACGCAGCCGCGTCGACGGCGAGCTGCAGGAGATCGCGTTCACGGATGGGCAGAAGGTGCAAGAGGGCGATCTTCTGGCCCAGATCGATCCGCGGTCTTTCCAGGTCCAGCTTGACCAGGCCCTTGGACAGCAAAAACAGAACGAGGCGCAGCTGCAGAATGCCCAGCGCGATCTGGCACGCTATCAGACGCTCTTCAAGCAGAATTCCATTGCACGCCAGCAGGTCGATGCGCAAGCGGCGCTGGTGCAGCAGTTCCTGGGGTCGCGCAAAAGCGATCAGGCCGCCGTGGACAACGCGAAGCTGCAGCTGAGCTTTACGCGGATCGTCGCGCCTATTTCGGGGCGCCTGGGCCTGCGCAAGCTGGATCGCGGCAACATGATCAACGCGTCCAGCACCGACGGGCTGGTGGTCATCACCCAGACCCAGCCGATCTCCGTCCTGTTTACGCTTCCCCAGGCGCAACTGCCCGAGGTGCTGGCCCAGGTCCGCGCCGGGAAGAAGCTGGCGGTCGATCTGTACGGTCGCGACGATGTCACGAAGATAGCGACCGGCGAACTGATGTCGATCGACAACCAGATCGATGTCGCCACCGGTACACTCAAGCTGAAGGCCCGCTTCGCGAACGAAGACGAATCCTTGTTCCCCAATCAGTTCGTGAACGTCCGCCTGCGCGTGGACACGGCGCAGGCATTGGTGGTTCCTACGTTGGCCGTGCAGCAAGGATCGGTCGGCGCCTTCGTCTACCAAGTGGACGACGACAGCAAGGTCCATGTACAGCCCATCGTGGCGGGCCGGGTGGACGGGCGTCGAATGGCCGTCGAATCGGGCATCGCCGAAGGGCAGCGGATCGTCACCGAGGGGCTGGACCGGCTGCGCGAAGGGGCGAAGGTCGAGGTCATGAGCACGGACGGTATAGCATCGAACGCCGGAGCGCCGGGCTCCACCGCCTCCGCCAATGCTGCGGCAGCCGGACAGCCGGCGGCCTCCGGCCGCCGCAGTCCTCATTAAGGCAAGGCAGTGAATATCTCTCGGCTTTTCATCTTGCGGCCGGTGGCGACGACGCTGGCGATGATCGCCCTTCTGATCGCGGGGCTGATGGCGTATCGCCTGCTGCCGGTATCGGCCTTGCCGCAAGTCGACTATCCGACGATACAGGTCACCACCTTGTACCCGGGGGCGAGTCCCGATGTCATGACCGCGCTGGTGACCTCGCCGCTGGAACGTCAGTTCGGCCAGATGCCGGGGCTCACCCAGATGACCTCATCGAGCTCGGGCGGTTCTTCCGTCATCACCTTGCAGTTCGATCTGGACCTGTCTCTGGACGTGGCCGAGCAAGAAGTCCAGGCGGCCATCAATGCGGCGTCCAACCTGCTGCCCGGCGACCTGCCGGCGCCGCCCATCTACAACAAGGTCAACCCCGCCGACACGCCTGTCATTAGCCTGGCCGTCACGTCGCCGACCCTGCCTCTGTACGAGGTGCGCGACTTGATCGACATCAGGGTGGCGCAGAAGCTGTCGCAAATTTCGGGTGTGGGTCTGGTCAGCATCGCCGGGGGACAGCGTCCCGCCGTGCGCATCCAGGTCAATCCGCAGGCGCTGGCCGCGCACAACCTGACGCTGGCGAGCCTGCGCACGGCCATCACGGGCGCCAACGTCAACCAGCCCAAAGGCAATTTGGACGGACCCGAGCGTTCGACGACGATCAACGCCAATGACCAGCTGCGCAGCATCGAGGACTACGAGTCGCTGGTCGTGGCGTACGAGAACGGGGCGCCGCTGCGCCTGCGCGATGTCGCGCAGGCGGTGCAGGACGCGGAAAACATTCGGCAGGCCGCCTGGATGGGTACGACACCCGCCATCCTGCTCAACATACAGCGGCAGCCGGGCGCCAACGTCATCCAGGTCGTCGATCGTGTCAAGGCGTTGCTGCCCTCCCTGAAAGCGGCGCTGCCGGTGGGCGTCGACATCGCGGTAGCCACCGACCGGACCCAGACCATACGCGACTCGATCGACCACGTGCAGTTCGAGATGCTGCTGGCCATCGCGCTGGTGGTGCTGGTCACTTTCGTCTTCCTGCGCAGCTGGACCGCAACCTTCATCCCGAGCGTCGTGGTTCCGCTGTCGCTCGTCGGCACGTTCGGCATCATGTATCTGGCGGGCTTCAGCATCAACAATCTGACGCTCATGGCGTTGACCATCGCCACGGGATTCGTCGTCGACGATGCCATCGTCATGATCGAGAACATCGCCCGGCATATCGAGGAAGGCGACAGTGCCCTGGCGGCTGCGCTGAAGGGCGCGTCCCAAATCGGGTTCACCTTGATATCGCTGACCCTGTCGCTCATTGCCGTGCTCATCCCCTTGCTGTTCATGAGCGACGTCATCGGCCGGCTGTTCCGCGAATTCGCCATTACGCTGGCGGCTGCGATCATGCTGTCGCTCGTCATCTCGCTGACCCTGACGCCCATGATGTGCGCACGCCTGCTCAAGCCCGAGTCGGAAATGAAATACGGCCGCTTCCAGCGCAAGGCGGGGCAATGGATGGACGACCTGATCCGTGCCTACGACCGTGGTTTGACGTGGGTCCTGTCCCAGCAAATGCTGACGCTGTGGGTGGCGCTGGGCACCTTGGCGCTGACCGTGCTGCTGTATGCGATGGTGCCCAAGGGATTCTTCCCGCAGCAGGATACCGGCCTCATCCAGGCCATCAGCCAGGGGCCGCAAACGGTCTCGTTCTCGTCCATGGCGGACCGGCAGCAACAGGCCGTCGAACGCATCCTGCAGGATCCGGACGTGTCGGCGGTGTCGTCCTTCATCGGCATCGACGGCACGAACGCAACCCTGAATACGGGGCGCATGCAGATCGCACTGAAGCCCATCAGCGAGCGCGGTGCCGATGCGGCAACGATCATCCGCCGCCTGGGCGACGACCTGGCCTCGTTGACCGGTATCCAGGTCTACATGCAGCCGGTGCAAGACCTGACGGTCGACGACCGGGTCAGCCGGACGCAATACCAGATGACCCTGTCCGAGCCGGATCATGGCGTGCTGCTGGAATGGACGCCGCGGTTCGTGGACGCCCTGCGGCAACTCCCCGAAATGGTCGACGTGGTGGATGACCTGCAGGGCAACGGATTGCAGACGACGCTGCGCATCGATCGTGATGCCGCGGCGCGTCTCGGGGTCAACAATTCGGCGATAGACGAGGCCCTGTATGACGCGTTCGGCCAGCGCCTGATCTCCACGATATTCACGCAGTCGACGCAATACCGGGTCGTGCTGGAAGTGGCGCCCCAGTTTCGCCAGACCCCAGCCTCGCTGTCGCAAGTCTATGTCGCCACTGCATCCGGCGCGCCGGTGCCCATCAGCAGCATCGCGCGCATCGAGCAAGACAATTCGTTACTCTCGATAGAAAGACTGGGCCAGTTTCCCGCGACCACGATCTCGTTCAACCTGGCGCCCGGCGTTGCCTTGTCCGATGCGGTCGAGGCCGTGCGCCGAACGCAGGCCGAGCTCTCCATGCCGGCTTCGCTTGAGCTGCGGTTCCAGGGGGCGGCGCGCGCCTTCCAGGCCTCGCTCTCGAGCACGCTGTGGCTCATGCTGGCGGCCGTCGCCACCATGTATATCGTGCTGGGTGTCCTGTATGAAAGCTACATTCACCCGGTGACCATCCTGTCGACCTTGCCGTCTGCCGCCATCGGCGCGCTGCTGGCCCTGCTGCTGACGGGATCGGAACTCGACATGATCGGGGTGATCGGCATCATCCTGCTCATCGGCATCGTGAAAAAGAACGCCATCATGATGATTGATTTCGCGCTGGACGCGGAACGCAAGCGCGGCTTGTCGCCTCGCGCCGCGATCCACGAAGCCGCCTTGTTGCGCTTCCGGCCCATCCTCATGACGACGCTGGCAGCCCTGTTCAGCGCGATCCCGCTGATGTTCGCCATGGGCTCGGGTGCCGAGCTCAGGCAGCCGTTGGGCCTGGTCATGGTGGGCGGCCTGCTGTGCAGCCAGGTGCTGACCCTGTTCACCACGCCGGTCATCTATCTGATGTTCGACCGTCTCGCCTCGCGGCTGAAGCGCCGCAGCCGAGCCCGCATCGCCGAAGGCCGGGTGTCGCCATGAGATTCTTCAGCCTGTTCATCATGCGGCCCGTGGCAACGACGTTGCTGTGCCTGGCGCTGGTGCTGACAGGTGCGCTGGCGTTCCGGTTCCTGCCGGTGGCGCCGTTGCCGCAGGTCGACTTCCCGATGATCTCGGTGTCGGCCAAGATGGCGGGCGCAAGCCCGGAGACCATGGCTTCCAGCGTGGCGATGCCGCTGGAGCAATCGCTGGGCACGATCGCCGGATTGTCGGAAATGTCGTCGCGTAGTTCCGAAGGGTCCACGCGCATCTTCATGATGTTCGACATGGACCGGGACATCAACAGTGCCGCGCGCGACGTGCAGGCCGCCATCAACGCCGCCCGCAGCATGCTGCCTTCCAGCCTGCGCAGTAATCCCACTTACCACAAGGTCAATCCCGCATCGGCGCCCATCATGGTGCTGGCGCTCACTTCGCGCACGGCGACGCAGGGACAGCTGTATGACCTTGCCTCCACCGTGCTCGCGCAGAAACTGTCGCAGGTGGTGGGCGTGGGCGAGGTCGAAGTCGGCGGCAGTTCGCTGCCCGCGATACGCGTCAGCCTGAATCCTCAAGCGTTGAACAGCGCGGGCGTCGCGTTGGACGATGTGCGCAAGGCGCTGTCCAATGCGAACACCATGCGGCCCAACGGCATCGTCGAGAACGCGAACTACAACTGGCAGGTCAGCTCGGGTGGGCAGCTCACGCGGGCAGAGCAGTACCGGCCCTTGATCGTCGCGTGGCGGGACGGCTCGCCCATACGCCTTCGCGATGTCGCGACGGTCGAAGACTCCGTCGAGGACGTCTATAACACAGGGTTCTTCAACGACAGCCAGGCGGTCCTCCTCATCGTACGCCGGCAGGCCGACGCCAACATTATCGAGACCGTGGACGCCATACGCGAGCGGCTGCCGGCTTTTGGCGCCATGCTGCCGGCCCATGTTTCGCTGACGGTGGCGCAGGACCGTACGCCGAGCATACGCGCGTCGCTCCACGAGGCGGAGATCACGCTCATCATCGCCGTGATCCTGGTGGTGATGGTCGTGCTGCTTTTCCTGCGCAACTGGCGTGCGGCATTGATTCCCGCGATCGCGGTGCCGGCATCGCTCATCACGACGTTCAGCGTCATGCTCTGGCTGGGCTATACGCTGAACACGGTATCGCTCATGGCCCTCATTGTGGCCACCGGCTTCGTGGTCGATGACGCCATCGTGGTGCTCGAAAACATCATGCGTCACATGGAGAAGGGCGTATCGCCGCTGCGTGCCGCCATGCGGGGCGTCAAGGAGGTCGGCTTCACGGTGCTGGCCATGAGCCTGTCCCTGGTCGCGGTGTTCATTCCCATGCTTTTGATGGGAGGACTGGTCGGCCGGATGTTCGAGGAGTTTGCGGTCACGCTGTCGGTCGCCATCCTGGTATCGTTGGTGATATCGGTGACGCTGACGCCCATGATGTGCGGGCATCTGCTGAAGGCGCGCACAGGCGAGCCGCCGCGACATGGCGTGTTGATGCGCGCCCTGTATGCGCTGGGCGAGTTCTTCTGGCGCGGCTATCGGCGTTCGCTGGGATGGGCGCTGGCCCACGGGCGCCTGATGATGCTGCTGCTCGCGGCGACTATCGGGCTGAACTTCTACTTGTATGCCGCGATACCCAAGGGATTCTTTCCGCAGCAGGACACCGGGCAGTTGCTGGGCTTTTTCCGTGTGGACCAGGGGACCTCGTTTCATGCCATGCGCCCGAAGCTGGACGGCTTTCGTGAAATCCTGCTCAAGGATCCCGCCATCGAAAGTGTGACGGGCTATGCCGGCGGCCGCGGAGGAAGCAATTCCAGCTTCATGATGATCCAGCTCAAGCCCCTGGACGAGCGCAAGGTCAGCGCCAACGACGTCGTCAACCGACTGCGCGGAAAATTCCAGGGTGTTCCCGGCGCCAGGCTGACGCTCGTTCCTCAGCAGGACATCTATGTCGGAGGACGGCAGGACAGCGCCGGCTCTTACGAGTACAACTTGATGAGCAGCGAACTTTCCTTGTTGAGAACCTGGCTGCCCCGTGTGCAGCGTGCCCTCGCGGGCCTGCCGGAACTTGTCGATGTGGATACCGACGTCGAGGACAAGGGGCGGCGGGTCGAACTCATCATCGATCGCGATGCGGCCACACGCCTGGGTGTGGACATGTCGCTCATTGCGTCGACGCTCAACAATTCTTTCAGCCAGCGGCAGGTCTCCGTCATCTATGGTCCGCTCAATCAGTATCACGTCGTCATGGGTGTCGATACGCGCTACGCCCAGGACGCCGAATCCCTGAAGCAGGTGCAGGTCGTCACCGCCGATGGCAACCGGGTGCCCCTGTCGGCGTTCACCCATTTCGAAGTGGGTAACGCGCCGCTGCGCGTCAACCACGAAGGTCTCTTCGCCGCAGACTCCATATCGTTCAGCCTGGCGCCGGGTGTATCGCTGGACCAGGCGACCCAGGCCATCGAAAACGCGGTGGCCCGCACGGGATTGCCCACCAACGAAATACAGGCGGGTTTTGCCGGGACGGCGCAGGCCTTGCAGGAATCGATGGCGCAACAGCCGTGGCTCATCCTCGCCGCCTTGTTGACCATGTATATCGTCCTGGGCATCCTGTATGAAAGCTACGTCCATCCCATTACCATCCTGTCGACGCTGCCCTCTGCCGGCATTGGCGCGCTGCTCGCCTTGCTGATGGTGGGCGAGGAATTCACGCTGATCGCATTGATCGGCGTCTTTCTCCTGATCGGCATCGTCAAGAAGAACGCCATCATGATGGTCGATTTCGCCCTGATGGCGGAGCGCCGCGACGGCCTGTCGTCGCGGGAAGCGATTTATCAGGCCTGCCTGGTGCGCTTCAGGCCCATCATGATGACGACGATCTCGGCGCTGTTCGGTGCGTTGCCGCTGGTGCTCGCATCCGGGGCAGGCGTCGAGATGCGCAGGCCGCTGGGGCTGACCATCGTGGGCGGCCTGTTCCTTAGCCAGATACTGACCTTGTATACGACCCCGGTGGTGTATTTGTATCTGGACCGCTTCCGTCTGTGGGCGACCCGTCGGCGCCGCATGCGCGAGGCGGCCGCATGAAGACGATAAGATTGATGCCTATGCCTGTTTCCAAATTAGGTGCTGCCTTGCCGGGCAGCATGGTCAAGGCGGCCGGAGCCGCCATGTTGCTCCTCCTCTCTGCCTGCGCGGTCGGCCCGGACTATCAACGGCCGGTCCTGGACGTGGGAGACAGCTACAAGCAAGCGCGGAACGCCATGCCCGCCCAAGGGGATGGCGCCCGGGAAATGACGATCACGGAAGAAGGCCTGGCGAGCCAGAATGAGGGCTGGGTGCTTGCCCAACCCGCCGATGCCGTCCTGCGCAGCAACTGGTGGGAAATGTTCAACGATCCGGTGTTGAACCGCCTCGCGGAGTCCTTGCAGCAATCGAACTATGACATCGCACAGGCCGAGGCCCAATATCGCGCGGCGCAAGCATTGCTGCAGGGCAGCCGTTCGGCTTTCTTTCCCGTCGTCGGCACGTCTGCCTCGGTGACGCGGTCAGGAACCGGACGGAACGGCAGCGGTTTCGACAGCAGTGGCCTGGGCTCTTTCGGTGGCGACAACCCCAGCAATCAGTTTGGCTTGACCGCTGACGTCAGTTGGGAGCCGGACCTCTGGGGGCGCGTGCGTCGCTCGGTCGAATCCAGCCGGGCCGGCGTCGAAGCGAGCGCGGCCGATGTCGCCGCGACGCGCCTGAGCCTGCAGTCGACGCTCGCCCAGACCTATTTCCGCTTGCGAGTTGCGGACGCCGAGAAGCGCCTGCTTCAGCAGACCGTCGATGCCTATCAGCGCTCGCTGACCATGAACCAGAACCGCTACGCCGTGGGCGTTGCCGCGCAGGCCGATATCGAGGCTTCGCGGGCACAGTTCGAGAACGCCCGCACGCAGTTGCTCGCGCTGGACTGGCAGCGGGCACAACTGGAACATGCCATCGCCGTGCTGATAGGCCAGACACCGGCCAGTTTCTCGCTCGAGACGACCCGCAGCTTGGGGACCGTCCCGGTGATCCCGGTCGGGCTGCCCGCCCAGTTGCTGCAGCGCCGTCCCGATGTCGCGGCGGCCGAGCGCCGCACCGCTCAGGCCAACGCCCAGATCGGCGTGGCCCAGGCAGCGTGGTTCCCCGACCTCCTCCTTGGTGCCCAGGCTGGTTTTCGCAGCGGTCAATGGTCACAGTGGCTCACGGCGCCGGCCAGCTTCTGGTCGCTGGGGCCGGCGCTCGCGCTAACAATCTTCGACGGCGGGGCCCGGGAAGCGCAGTTGAAACAAGCACGCGCAGGCTATGACGCCCAGGCGGCGGCCTATCGGCAGACCGTGTTGCTGGCGTTGCGCGAGGTCGAGGATTTCCTGGTGCAGCTCCACGTGCTGGGCCAGGAGCAAGTGACACAAGGCCGGGCCCTGGCTGCGGCGCGCGAGTCCCTACGCTTGACGCAAAACCAGTACGAGGCGGGCCTGATCGACTACCTGAGCGTCGTACAGGTCGAAACCACCGCCTTGAATACCGAGAGGGCTGCGCTGACGCTGGCGGCCGATCGCCTGGTAACCAGTGTGCAGCTCATTGCCGCGCTGGGCGGAGGATGGGAGGCGCCGGCGCCCTTATAGGTGCCGAATGCCGGCGATGCCATGCGCACCGTGCTGCCGCGCTTCCGGTACGGTCTCTTCCGACTGGCCGCCTATGGCGAAGACAGGCAGGCCGGCCGGTGCGGCCAGTTCAGCGAAGCGTGCCCACCCCATGCCCGGCTGCTCGGGATGCGAGGGGGTATCCAGCACGTGACCCAGCACGGCGAAATCCGCCTTGAGGGCACGGGCCGCCTGGATATCCGCTTCATCATGCGCAGAGACGCCGATCAGGCCGGGAATCTCGTCCCCGTTGTCGAACGCGGGGCGGGCGGGTAAGGCTCTTTCTTCTTGTGACGCGTCGGTTTGCGCAACGCGCAACCGTGCGTCTGCCGCCCGAAAGTGCACGCCGTCCGCCTCTTTCCACCAGCTTTCCGGGTGGCAGCTGTTGACGAGGCAGCGCGCGCCTGCGTTGCGGCAAAGCTTCAGGACCCGTTGGAAGGCCCGGTAGGCGCCTTCTTCCGATGCCGCTCCGTATGCCTGCTCGCGGAACTGCACCAGCCGGATGCCGCGCTCGAGGGCCGAAGCCAGCTTGTCCGTGAAGGGGCGGACGTTCTCGTCGGAGCCGATGGACGTAATGAGATATCGAGAGGGCAATTGATGCCAGCGCAAGGGCGGCTCGGTGGCCGGTAGCAAAGGGCCTACCGCAAGTGGCGCGCCCGGGTTCACCCATGCCAGCCGCTGGCCTTCGATGCCTGTCGGTTCGCCGGTCCAGCCGGTCACTCGGCAAAAAGCCAGGCGCACGATGGTCTTGGGATATTCGTGGACGTAGGTGACCCACGGCGTGGCCTCGGTAACGTCGATGCCCAGCTCTTCCTTAAGCTCGCGCGCCAGCGCCTGGAGCGTCGTTTCTCCGGTTTCGATCTTGCCGCCCGGCAGTTCCCACCAGCCTGCCCACGGCTTGTCGGCAGGCCGCTCGGCGAGGAGCAGGGCGCCGTCGGCACGCAGGATCATGCCTGCGGCGACGTCGATAAAAGGCTTGGTCATGAAGATTGCGTCGTGTCGGCCCGGCGTTGATCAGACATGGCGGGCCGCCCAGTCGCGGGCGAACTGGCGCGCCACCCGGCCGGAGCGGGAGCCGCGCTCCAGCGCCCACTGCAGGGCTTCCGTGCGCGAGGCTTCGATGTCGGCGTTCGAGCAGCCGAGTTCCTTGAGCCAGTAATAGACGATGTCCAGGTAGTCGTCCTGCTTGAACGGATAGAACGACAGCCACAGGCCGAAGCGTTCGGACAGCGAAATTTTTTCCTCGACGGTTTCGCCGGGATGGATTTCGCCGTCGCTTTGATGCCTGGCGGTGAGGTTTTCGCTCATGTATTCGGGCATCAGATGGCGGCGGTTGGACGTGGCATAGATGAGCACGTTGTCGCCCGACGCGCTGACGGAGCCATCGAGCACCGATTTCAGCGCCTTGTAGCCGGGTTCGCCTTCCTCGAACGACAAGTCGTCGCAGAAAATGATGAAGCGCTCGGGGCGGGAGCCCACCATATCGACGATATCGCCCAGATCGCCCATGTCGGCCTTGTCGACTTCAATGAGGCGCAGCCCCTGGTCGCCGTACGTGTCCAGCATGGCCTTGACGAGCGAGCTCTTGCCCGTGCCGCGGGCACCCGTCATCAGGACGTTGTTGGCCGGCTTCTTGTTCAGGAAATGGTAGGTGTTGCGGTCGATGATCGCCTTCTGGCGCTCGATATGCTGCAGGTCGCCCAAATGAATGGTGGACACGTGCTTGACGGCGTCCAGCCAGCCCCGTGCCCCCCGCTTGCGCCATCGAAAAGCGCGCGCCGTCCAGTCTATCTCGGGTGGCGCTGGCGGAAGCCACGCTTCAAGTTGCGCCAGAACACGTTCCGCGCGACTGATTAGCGTGCTGAGGTCGGGTGATGTCACAAATATCTCCAATCATATTTTCAAGGGCAAGCGTGCATTATCGCCAATTTGGCGGGGTAGAGCACTTTTGGGCCTCACGTATAATCCTAGCCTTGTCATGAATGTTCTTATCAATAACCACACCAAGCCCGGACCTTGCTTTGAATCTCCCTGAGTTGATTGCACCCATTTCAGACGATATGAAAGCCGTCGACGCGGTCATCCGCGCCCGACTGGACTCCGATGTCGTGCTGATACGGACCATCGGCGACTACATCGTCGGGGCGGGGGGAAAGCGCATGCGTCCCGCCATGTTATTGATGGTTGCCAAGGCGCTGGGCTATGACGGCACGATGCATCATCTGCTGGCCGCCGTCGTGGAATTCATACACACGGCCACGTTGTTGCATGACGATGTCGTCGATGAGTCGGATTTACGCCGCGGCCGCAGCACGGCCAACGCCGTATACGGCAATGCCGCCAGTGTCCTGGTCGGCGACTATCTGTACTCGCGTTCGTTCGAAATGATGGTGGAATCGAACTCCATGCCCGCCATGTCGGTGCTTTCCGGCGCAACGACCGTCATCGCCGAAGGCGAGGTGCTGCAACTGCTCAATGTGCACGACCCGGACGTATCGTTGGAGCGTTACCTGCAGGTTGTCCGCTACAAGACCGCCAAGCTTTTCGAGGCCGCCACGCAGGTCGGGGCCATCATCGCCAACGCCTCGGCCGAAATGGAAGCCGCCGCTGCTGCGTACGGGCGCCACATCGGCACCGCCTTCCAGCTCATCGATGACGTGCTCGACTACAGCGGCGAGGCCGCCGCGTTGGGCAAGAACGTGGGCGACGATCTGCGCGAGGGCAAACCCACCATGCCGCTGATCCGCGTCATGGAAGTAGGAACCGCCGCGCAAAAGCAACTGATCCAGGATGCCATCAAGACAGGGGAAGCCGACTTCGCCGCGGTGGCCCGTGCGATCCAGGATACGGACGCGCTGGCGTATACCCGGCAGGCCGCCATCGCCGAGGCAGCGCTTGCCCGCGATGCCTTGTGTGACTTTCCCATTTCCGTTCATCAGAAATCTTTGTTAGAATTTTGTTCTTTCGCGGTTGAACGAGACCGCTGAAAGAAATCCCGTTGTCGCTGAAAGTTCATTGCGAACAGTCTTTTTCGGCGGCAAGCTTCACGAGTAATCGGGGCGTAGCTCAGCCTGGTAGAGTACTGCGTTCGGGACGCAGGAGTCGCATGTTCGAATCATGTCGCCCCGACCAATTCATTTAGCGAAAAGCCCTTGCTTAAAGCAAGGGCTTTTTGTTTTCCCTCTATACGGTACTCCTTACCTCACGGAGTTCTCGTATGTCCAAGCAGTGCCCCACACCTTCCCATATCTCCAACCGCTCGCCGTGGTTCGTTCCCGTGCGCTCCCAACCAGCGCTCAATAGACAATTTCGGTCCGGCGCCCGCAAAGAAGCTCAGGCGTACCTGTAACAGCGACAGGGAGAAGGTCGGCGCGCCACGCTATGCAACTGGCGAGCTCATTTCAGTGACGGGTCCGTCGCAAGGGCGTAAAGGACCAGTATCTGAGCAGACCTTCACTATGGATTTGATTTGCAGACCGAAAGTTAGTGGTTGCAATCGCTGCGACTTATAGCTATTCTGGATCATCTCTAAGCGGCCCGTTGTTTTTATTGTCGAGGCGAAGTGGCACATCGTTGAAAGTTATTAACCGAACAAGAACTGCAACTATCGAGGGAGACACACCATGTACGGACTAGACGGTTTTGCGGCAGGCAAAGTAATGAGGATCACGATCGCCTTGACGGCCGTTACCGCCTTGGCAGGGACGCTAGATGTCTGCGCTGCTTCGGCGGATAACTGGCCATCCAAACCCATTTCGCTCATCATTCCGTTCTCGCCAGGAGGTTCTACCGACATCACTGCTCGTCTGGTCGGCAACAAGTTGTCAGAGGAGCTGAAGGTCAGCGTAGTTCCAGAAAACAAAGGTGGGGCAGGAGGCAATATTGCTGCGAACTATTTGGCCAATGCACCTAAAGACGGTTACACCATCTCGATGGATCACATGGGATTTGCGTTCAACCAATCCCTGAACAAGGGTAGCGGCGTCATTCCACAGAAAGACATCGTTCCCGTCGCTTTGGTGGGTTCAACTCCTAACGTTTTAGTCGTTGCGAACAGCATGCCGGTTAAGTCGTTGCCCGAATTTATCGAGTACGTCAAAGCACATCCGGGCGAGGTCAATTTTGGGTCAGGCGGGATCGGCAGCGCGGGCCACTTGCCCATGGAGCTTTTACAGTCGATCACCGGCACGCAAATGGTCCACGTGCCATACAAGGGCTCGGGTCCAGCTTTGGTCGATTTGGTCAGTGGGCGCATTCAAGCCATGCTGATGACGATTCCCGCAGTTATGGGCAATATCAAGAATAATCAGGTCAGGGCGATCGCAACCACTGGCACAGAACGCCCTAAAGCCTTGTCCGAACTTCCAACCTTCAAGGAAGCGGGAATCGAGGGTTTTATCTATCGGCCTTGGTACGGCATTTTTGCTCCGCGCGGGACGCCGCAACCGATATTGCAGAAGCTTCATGACGCCGTAAATAAGGCCGCTGCCGACCCTGACGTCAAGCAGAAACTTCTTGAACAGGGCTTGGAAACCCAGCAAATATCGCAAGCGGACTTCGTTAGCGAAGTTGAGGCTGATACGAAAAGGTGGGGAGAGATCATCGACCGCCTGAGGCTGAACAAGCAATAGCTGAGCCGAACTGGCGTCGGGAGAGAGCCCCGGCGCCATGAAAATCAAAGAATCAGAAATCAGCACCCACATTTCTGCCAGGGCTTGCTTCAGCGAACTGCGCCAGTTCTTCTATGCTGTTTTCAGATGGAGTCGTTCCACCATAACGCCTTCGACTTTAATGAAGCCCTTGCCGACATTCTCTAGCATTTCGTATGCTGCAACGATCTCGGCCCACCAGGCAAGCGGCTCCGGCGTCGGGCCGCAAGTTTGTGACCAGACTCATATCTTCCATCCATATGCGTCGATAAATTCTATGTTTCCGGTGTACGTAACGCTTGTCTTCAACATTCCGACCGCCCCTAACGTTTTGGCGCTGGCGCCTCGTGTCGATGACTAATTATCGTAGGGCGTTGGTGGTATCCAATGGCGATCCGTGGCTCTTCTTCCTTAGCCCGATCAGCCTTATTTGCTTCTTGCGGCTGCGTCATTGTTTGTGCCGCCTATGTTAAGACAGCGCACTAAGGTACAGCGAGACCGAAGGGCCGCGATGGCGGGCGACGTGGAGCCGAGCGCGGATAGCGACTAATTAAAATTCCACGCCAGAGATAAAGGTCAACATAGAGCAGAAACCATCATCGGCAAGTACAATCAAGAAAGCAAACTTTCGATTCGTATTTGGTTAAGAGAGGTGGAAGTTGCATCGGACCAACGACTCCAGCATTCCTTTGCTGGCAAGTGATAATAATGTGATCGCTGATCTTAAATCTTTGGGCTTCACGGAATATGAAGCTAAAATTTATCTAGAAGCATTAATGGCTGCGGGCGTTCCGAAGACGGCCTATGAAATCTCGAAGGCGTCTGGGGTGCCCCGTTCCAATACTTATAGCGCGCTTGAAGCACTTGCACGTAAGGGTGCCGTCCTACCGGTGACGGAGAATCCGACATGCTATGTCGCAGCAAACCCGCGAGATTTGCTTGACTCGCTGGCTTCGCAGACAGCGACGACGTGTAAGCGTGCCGCAGCGAATCTCGAGAAGCTATCGCCCAAAGTCGAGAACCAGTACGTTTGGATACTGCACGGCGAAGAAAACACCGCTGGCGAAATCGACAAACTACTGCGCTCGGCGACCAAATCGATTTGGATCAAAGCGTCGGATATCGTCTTGCGCAAACACTCGGCTGCATTGAAAAAAGCTGCCCGAAGAAAAGGGATGCGCGTGATGATCGTATTGTTTGGAAAGGATAAGAGCGAGTTTGAGTTTAATGAGAACTGTCGGGTCTATATCCACGAAAATGATGGGACGCGGATGGGTAAAGCGGATAACCTTTTCACGATCGTCGTGGACTTCGATGAAATGATTACCGTAAATGCGAGCGAGCTATATGTTGGCGCCCGTACCCGGAGCCCTGCGATTGTGACGATGGCATCGTCGTTGATCCGGCACGACTACTATATGGCTGAGATATTCCAAAAATTCGGAGATCAGATCACCGCTGAATTCGGCCGCTATCTCGCAAAGCTGAGGCTTGACGCATACACGCCCGAACAGATCGAATCGTTTTATGAAAATACCGGTTTCAGTGCGCCTTCCGAAGGGCCGAGGACGCGTCGATAACTGCGACACCGGCTTGGGTGTGATGTGTCCCGTCCTGAGGCGGTATACAGAGATCGCGGCCCGACGGCCGCAGCTGCTACAGTATGATTTCGGCAAGCATATTCACTCTTCCGTCTAGCTCTCGCGCCCACGCTTCGATCTTGTTCTCTTCGACGCGTATGCCTTCGATGAAGCACGGACGATTCGCGAAGAGCGGCTTCACCGCTTTGAAAGTGAAGTGCTTGCATCGGTTTACGTTGACAGCCGCCAGAGCGTAAGTCAACACTAATGTCGCGATAAACTGGCCTTGTGCGATGACTGCAGGGTATTTTTCGACGTTACGCGTGTAATCCGCGTCATAGTGTATCTTATGGGCGTTGTACGTTGCCGCAGAAAAACGAAATAATTCGGCTGTGCTCAGTTGTTCAGGAAACGACCATTCCGGGGTTGCGTTTGCCCTTAACGTGAATACATTATCGTTGTAATCTTGATGGTCCCGGTAGACCAACGTCTGTTCTTCTTCCCTGAGAGCTATATCCCCCTGGGAATATTTATTATTGATATTGAGAAAGACGAGCTCGCCCGACTTGCCGCTTTTGCTTGCTATGCTAGAAATGGTCGACGTTTTTTGTACCTGTTGCCCCACTACTAGGTCACCTTGATACGTAATGACGCTTTTCGCCCACATCCGGCGTGCTTGAGGCAGCGGAGGGATGAAGTTACCCCGCTTGGGGTGTCCGTCTACATCTATCTGCGACTGCGAGACGGTAGGCAGGAAGTACATCCAGTGACCGCAGGCGCGCGCTGCTATTTCGGGATCCAAGGCTGGTGAGCTCGAGCGACCCGCAATGAGGCTGTTCAGGGCGTTGAGCGGCCACTGTTCAATCGTTTCGACCCTCGATTCCTGTCGCCCAGTCCATTCCTCGATCAACGATGCGCTGTCTGGTTGCTGTGGTATCTGATCTAATGTCACGCCTTCTCCATTTCAGTTGTTGCGATTGCAACTACTATAGATTTTCGATATTATGGTTGTCAAGCAGGCTATTGGATGGAAGACCTACGTAGCCTTTTCAAGACGCAAACACCACTGAAAGTTGGGGATGGAGAGCATGGCAATAATCGATATCAAGACCGAAATCACGGGTAACGTATGGAAGATCGTGCAGCCGGTCGGGTCACAGGTAGAAGAAGATGAACCCATCATGATCTTGGAATCCATGAAGATGGAAATCCCGGTCGTCGCTGTGGAAAGTGGCACGGTCAAGGAAATTCTGATCCTGGAAGGAGACACCGTCACAGAAGGCACCGTTGTGGCGCGTATTGAGGCCTAAGGAGAGAAAAATGCTTAAGAAAGTGCTCGTCGCCAACCGGGGAGAAATTGCGTGCCGAATCATTCGTGCGTGTAAAAAGCTCGGTATTGCTTCGGTTGCGGTGTATTCCGATGCGGATGCAAACCTACCTCATGTACGGATGGCCGACGAAAGCGTGCACATAGGCCCTTCCAGAAGTGCACTCAGTTACCTGGATAGCGAAAAAATCTTAGGGGCCGCCGAACAAACCGGCGCCGACGCGGTGCACCCTGGCTACGGCTTCCTGGCCGAAAATGCCGAGTTCGCGGCCGCCGTAATCGCCAAAGGGCTCACATGGGTTGGGCCGAAGCCAGATTCTATACGTGCGATGGGCAATAAGCAGAACGCTCGCAACTTGGCGATACAAGCTGGGGTGCCCGTCGTGCCGGGGTCGGACAAGCTGGATG
>Ga0182739_1000692_pt1 | contig 40031 bp, 38 predicted proteins | sample eDN5th30CBELigBY_FD_128873 | JGI IMG/M metagenome (GOLD analysis project Ga0182739, IMG submission 128873) | Enriched backyard soil microbial communities from Emeryville, California, USA - eDNA 5th pass 30_C BE-Lig BY (version 2) (version 2) | ecosystem: Environmental > Terrestrial > Soil >... | reverse complement strand
GCCCAGATCGGCAAGAACGTCCACCTGTCGGGCGGCGTGGGCATCGGCGGCGTGCTGGAGCCGCTGCAGGCCAACCCCACCATCATCGAAGACAACTGCTTCATCGGCGCGCGCTCGGAAGTCGTGGAAGGCGTGGTCGTGGAAGAGAACTCGGTGCTGGCCATGGGCGTGTTCCTGTCGCAAAGCACCAAGATCTATGACCGCGCCACGGGCAAGATCACCTACGGCCGCGTGCCGTCGGGTTCGGTCGTCGTTCCCGGCTCGCTGCCGTCCGCCGACGGCACGCACAGCCTGGCCTGCGCCGTCATCGTCAAGCGTGTCGATGCGCAGACCCGCGCCAAGACCAGCATCAACGACCTGCTGAGGGCTTGATGAGCAATTCGGCCGTACTGGATCTGGTCAAGGACCTGATCGCCCGTCCCTCGGTGACGCCGGCGGATGAAGACTGCCAGGCGGCGATTGCCGCCCGGCTCGAACGCATAGGCTTTACGTGCGAGACCATCGCGCAGGGCGGCGTGACCAACCTGTGGGCCCGGCGCGGAAGCGCCGCGCCGCTGACGGTTTTCGCTGGCCACACCGACGTGGTGCCCCCCGGCCCGCGAGAAAAGTGGAACAGTGACCCGTTCGTTCCCACCGAGGTCGACGGCTGGCTGTACGGCCGTGGAGCGGCCGACATGAAAAGCTCGATCGCCGCCTTCGTGGTGGCGGCCGAGGAATTCGTGGCGGCCCATCCGCAGCATGGCGGTTCGATCGCCCTGCTGATCACGTCCGACGAGGAAGGCCCGTCCATCGACGGCACCGCCATCGTCTGCGACGCGCTGAAGGCGCGCGGCGAACAGCTCGACTACTGCATCGTCGGCGAGCCGACCTCCGGCGAGGTGCTGGGCGACACGTGCAAGAACGGCCGCCGCGGCTCCTTGTCGGGCAAGCTCACGGTCAAGGGCATCCAGGGCCACGTGGCGTACCCCCACCTGGCGCGCAACCCGGTGCACCAGTTGGCGCCGGCGCTGGCCGAGATCGTCGCCATCGAATGGGACCAGGGCAACGAGTACTTCCCGCCCACCACGTTCCAGGTGTCGAACCTGAATTCGGGCACGGGCGCCACGAACGTGGTGCCCGGCGAGGCCGTGGCGCTGTTCAACTTCCGCTTTTCGACGGCAAGCACGCCGGATAGCCTGAAGCAGCGCGTGCACGCGGTGCTGGACAAGCACGGCCTGGAATATGAACTGGACTGGGAATTGGGCGGCGAGCCCTTCCTGACGCCGCGCGGTTCGCTGACCGACGCCTTGGTGAAGGCGATCCACGCCGAAACCGGCGTCACCGCCGAACTCTCGACCACCGGCGGCACGTCCGACGGCCGGTTCATCGCCAAGATCTGCCCGCAGGTCATCGAATTCGGTCCCGGCAACGCCACGATCCACAAGGTCAACGAGCGCATCGAAGTCGCTTCGCTGGACCCGCTCAAAAACATCTATCGGCGCACGCTGGAAAACCTGCTGCTGCCCGCATGATGCCTGCGCCGGCGGGACGAAAACGCCCGCCGCGCGCGCTTTCAGCCCCCTTTTCCAGGGGGCGCTTTTCCGTTACCCCCTGGGGCGGTGATCCGAATGCCTGATATGAATCCAACCTCCCGCGAAGAACTGCAGACCGTGCGCGACCTGATCCGCTACGGCGTCTCGCGCCTGAACGGCGCCCAGGTGGCGCTCGGGCACGGCAGCGACAATGCCTGGGACGAGGCGGTCTACCTGACCCTGCACGCGCTGCACCTGCCGCTGGACACGCTGGATCCCTTCCTGGACGCCCGCGTGGTCCGCGAAGAACGCGAGCGCGTGCTGGACCTGCTGGACCGGCGCGTGACCGAGCGCGTTCCCGCCGCCTACCTGACGAACGAAGCCTGGCTGCGCGGCCACCGGTTCTATGTGGACAAGCGCGTGATCGTGCCGCGCTCGCCGATTGCGGAACTGTTGGACACAGGCTTGTCGCCCTGGGTGCAGGACGCACTGGCCGTGGAAAACGTGCTCGACATGTGCACCGGCTCGGGCTGCCTGGCGATCCTGTCGGCGCTGGCCTTCCCCTATGCGCACGTGGATGCCGTGGACGTCTCGGCGGACGCGCTGGAGGTGGCGCGCCGCAACGTGGACGATTATGGTCTGGCCGACCGGCTGGACCTGCACGAAAGCAACCTGTTCGACAGCCTTCCCGCGTGCCAGTACGACGTGATTGTCTGCAATCCGCCGTACGTGAACAGCGGCTCCATGGACGTGCTGCCGCAGGAATACCTGCACGAGCCCCAACTGGCCCTGGCCGGCGGCGAGGATGGCATGGATCTCGTGCGCCGCATCCTGGCCGCGGCGCCGCAATACCTGGCGCCAAACGGCGTGCTGGTGCTGGAAATCGGCCATGAACGGGATTTCTTCGAGGCTGCCTTCCCGCAGCTTTCGCCGGTATGGCTGGACACCGAGGAAGCCTCGGACCAGCTTCTGCTGCTGACCCGCGAGCAATTGACCCTGTGATACGCGCTACTGGACTGACCCTGCGCCGCGGCACGAAGGTGCTGCTGGACGGCGCCGAATTCGTCGTGAACCCGGGTGAACGGGTGGGGATCGTGGGCAAGAATGGCGCGGGCAAGTCCTCGCTGTTCGCGCTGCTGACCGGCTCGCTGGACCCGGACGCCGGCACGCTGTCGCTGCCCGCCGGCTGGCGCATTGCCAGCGTCGAGCAGGAACTGCATGCCGACGACCGCCCTGCCCGCGAATTCGTCATCGACGGCGACACGCATCTGCGCGCGCTGCAGGCGCAGCGTGCCGCGCTGTCGGACGATCAGGGCACGCAGATCGCCGAAGTGGAATCCGCGCTGGTCGAGGCAGGCGCCTGGAGCGCGCCCTCGCGCGCCGAGCAACTGCTTGCCGGCCTGGGCTTCAAGCCCGCGGAATGGACGCAGCCGGTCGAGAGCTTTTCCGGCGGGTGGCGCATGCGCCTCGCGCTGGCCCGCGCGTTGATGGCCCCGTCCGAACTGCTGCTGCTGGACGAGCCCACCAACCACCTGGATCTGGACGCGATGCTGTGGCTGGAGAAATGGCTGGCGGCCTATGAAGGCACCGTCATGCTGATCTCGCACGACACCGAATTCCTGGACGCCGTCGCGCGGTCCATCCTGCACTTTGACCATGCCAAGCTGACGCGCTATCGGGGCGGCTACGGCGACTTCCTGACGCAGCGCGCCGAGCGCCTGCGCCAATCGAATATCGCCTACGAACGCCAGACGCGCGAAACGGCCCGGCTGCAAGGCTTCATCGACCGTTTCAAGGCCAAGGCCTCCAAGGCCAAGCAGGCGCAAAGCCGCGTCAAGGCGCTGGCGCGCATGCAGGTGCTGGCGCCGCTGCAGGCCGAAGCCGGCATCGACATCCGCATCCCGTCGCCCGAACAGGTGCCCGACCCCCTGCTGACGCTCGAACACCTGTCGGCGGGCTATACGGACGCCGAGGGCAATGCCGTGCCCATCCTGCGCGACGTGACCCTGATGGTGCGCGCGGGCAGCCGCGTGGGCGTACTGGGCGCCAACGGCGCCGGCAAGAGCACCCTAATCAAGACGCTGGCCGAAGAACTGCCGGTGCAAGCGGGCGAGCGCCGCGCGTCGCGGGGCCTGGCGATCGGCTATTTCCACCAGCACCAGCTCGACATGCTGGACGTGGACAGCACCCCGATCGCGCACCTGGCCCGCCTGGCGCCCGAGGCGCGCGAACAGGAACTACGCAATTACCTGGGGGGATTCGGATTCTCGGGCGATACGGTCACCAGCAAGGTCGGCCCCATGTCCGGCGGCGAAAAGGCGCGGCTCGCGCTGTCGCTCATCGTCTGGCAAAAGCCCAACCTGCTGCTGCTGGATGAACCCAGCAACCACCTGGACGTGGAAACGCGCGAGGCCCTGGCCACGGCGCTGGCCGATTTCGGCGGCAGCATGCTGCTGGTGTCGCACGACCGCCACCTGTTGCGCACGACCGTGGACAGCTTCTGGATCGTGGCGGACGGCGCGGTGCGCGAGTTCGACGGCGACCTGGAGGACTACCGCGACTGGCTGGCGGCGCGCAATGCCGATGAGCGCGCGGAAGCGCGCGAAAGCGCCGACGGCAGCGAGCCCGTCGTCGACCGCAAGGCGCAACGGCGCGCGGAGGCCGAGCAGCGGCAGCGCCTGTCCGCCCTGCGCAAGCCCCTGGAATCCAAGCTGGCCAAGGTGGAATCCGAAATGGAAAAGCTGCGCGCCAAACTGCACGCCCTGGATGCCATCATTGCCGATCCCGACCTGTATTCAGACGCGCGCCGCGCCGAACGCCAGAAGGTCATGTCGGACCATGGCGAACACGGCAAGCGGATGGGGGAACTGGAAGAGCAGTGGCTGGAGCTGCAGGGCTCGCTGGAAGAGATAGACCAGAGCGAAGCCTGATCGGGACGGCGGCCGTCCAGAGGCCGCCGACGCCCGATGCCTGGCACGCCAAGCATCGGGCGCTGCCTGCAATTACGAGTACGGACGCTCGCGCAGGCGGGTATGGTGGTCGATCACGGTGTCGATCACTTCGCGCAGGATGGCTTCGCCGAGGTCGGGCGGAACGCCCGCCTCCACCGCAAGGCGGCGGATGCGCTCGATCTGCTGGGCTTCGCGCTTGGGATCAACCAGGTCCATGCCATGGTTCGTCTTCAGCTCGCCGATCATGTCCGTGCACCGGAACCGCACGCCCAGCAACAGCATGATCTGCTGGTCGATCTCGTCGACCTCGGCGCGCAGCGACGCCAACTCGGCTTTGGGGGAATCGTCGTTGGCCATATGTGTCACCCCTGAACAATGTCAAGCTTGGCGATGCCCAGCGCCAAGGTCTTGGCGCCGACGTCGCGGAAGTGGATTTCCGCCTGGGCGTCCTGTCCCGCGCCGCTCAGGCCGATGATCGTGCCGTCGCCAAACCGCGCATGACGGACGCCCTGACCTACACGATACTGCTTGTCGCCCACCGTGACGCCCGTCGCGACCCCACGGGGTTGACGCGGCGCAATGGTGTTGGTCGGCTTGCGGCCAAAGGCATCGCCGCGATTGCCGCCGCCCCAGCCCGCGCCCGTGGCGCTGACCGGCGCCAGCCCGGCCTTGGGTGTCAGCCACTTCAGGTGCTGCTCGGGAATCTCGTCCAGGAAGCGCGAACGCATGGCATAGCGCGTCTGGCCATGCAGCATCCGGCTTTGCGCCAGGCTGATGTACAGGCGCTGACGCGCGCGCGTGATCGCCACGTACATGAGGCGGCGTTCTTCTTCGAGCCCCGCGGGTTCGAGGATGCTGTTCTCGTGCGGGAACAGGCCTTCCTCCAGGCCGGTGATGAACACGGCGTCGAACTCCAGGCCCTTGGCGGCATGCACGGTCATGAGCTGGACCGCATCCTGGCCTTGCTGGGCCTGGTTGTCGCCCGCCTCGAGCGCCGCATGCGACAGGAACGCAGCCAGCGGCGTCAGGCCCTCGCCCGCCACCGCCGGCGCATCGACCACGCCCGGCATGAGCGTGGACGAGGTGTCGTGGTCGGGCACCACGCCGGCCGGCAGGCCGTCGTAGTTTTCCTCGGAGGCGAACACGGCTGCGGCCGTGATCAGTTCGTTCAGGTTTTCCAGCCGCTCGGCGCCTTCGCGCTCGGCCTTGTAGTGGGCGTTCAGGCCGCTGGACTCGAGCATGTGCTCGACCATTTCGGGTAGCGGCAGGTCGCGCGTTTCTGCGATCAGCCGGTGGATCAGCTGCGCGAACTGCGCGAGATTGGATCCGCCCTTGCCGCCGACCAACGCCACCGCGCCATACAGGCTGGTATCGTGCGCCCGCGCCGCATCGGCAAGCTGCTCCAGCGTGCGCGCCCCGATCCCGCGCGTCGGAAAGTTGACCACCCGCATCCACGACGTATCGTCGTGCGGATTGGCCATCAGGCGCAGGTAGGCCAGCGCGTGCTTGATTTCCTGGCGTTCGAAAAAGCGCAGGCCGCCGTAGACCTTGTAGGGAATGCCGGCGGAAAAGATGGCGTGTTCGATGACGCGCGACTGGGCGTTGCTGCGATACAGCACGGCGATCTCGCGGCGATCGCTGCCTTCGTGGATCAGGGAACGGATTTCGTCCACGATCCACTGCGCTTCCATGCCGTCGGAGGGCTGCTCGATGACGCGGACGGGCTCGCCCTCGCCCTGGTCGGTCCAGAGATTCTTGCCCAGGCGGCCCGAATTGTGTCCGATGAGCGCGTTGGCCGAATCCAGGATGTGCCCGTAGGAGCGGTAGTTCTGCTCCAGGCGGATCACGGTGCCGTGCGCGTAATCGCGCTCGAAGTCGGCCATGTTGCCGACGTTCGCGCCGCGGAACGCATAGATGGACTGGTCATCGTCGCCCACGGCGAAGATGGCCGCCCCGCCGCCAGCCAGCAGCCGCAGCCACTTGTACTGCAGCGTGTTGGTGTCCTGGAACTCGTCGACGAGGATGTGGCGGAATCGGCGTTGGTAGTGCTCGCGCACCGGCGCGTTGCGCGACAGCAATTCATAGGCGCGCAGCAGCAGCTCGGCGAAGTCCACCACACCCTCGCGTTGGCACTGGGCCTCGTAGAGCTGGTAGATCTCGATCAGGCGCCGGCGATGGGCGTCGTAGGCTTCGACGTCCCCGGGCCGCAGGCCCTCTTCCTTGGCGCCATTGATGAAGCGCTGCACATCACGGGGCGGATACTTTTCGTCGTCCACCCCGTTGGCCTTCATGAGACGCTTGATGGCCGCAAGCTGGTCGGTGACGTCGAGGATCTGAAAGCTCTGCGGCAGGCCGGCATCGCGATGATGCGCGCGCAGCATGCGGTTGCACAGGCCGTGGAACGTGCCGATCCAGAGGCCGCGCGTATCGATCGGCAGGATGGCCGACATGCGCGCCAGCATCTCGCGGGCGGCCTTGTTGGTGAACGTGACCGCCAGAAGCCCAAAAGGCGAAGCCTGGCCGGTTTGAATCAGCCAGGCCATGCGGGTGGTGAGCACCCGGGTCTTGCCGCTGCCCGCCCCGGCCAGGACCAGGGCGTGCTGCGGTTCTAACGTTACTGCGGCGCGTTGTTCAGGGTTGAGCTTCTCTAGCATCATGCCGCGTAGCGGCGCAGATGTTGAGCGAACTGCTCAAGCCCAGCGATGCCGCTTTGCTGGGCGCGCTGGCACCAGGCCTGCAGGTCGTGAAGAAGCTGTTCGCTGCTGGCGCTGGAGCTTTCCCAGATGCGGCCGAGTTCGCGGCGCATCTGCACCAGCGTCGACAGCGACTTGTTCTGGGCGATGGCCTTGTCCACGGCGGCCAGTTGCTCGGGCTGCAGGATTTCTTCGTTGCGGTGGATGGCACGGCGCACACGATGCAGCTTGGTATAGCCGCACTCGGCGTTGCCTTCCTGGCGCGAGGCCTTGAGCTTGGCCAGCTCTTCGCGGGCAGCGCTCTTGATCACGTCCGCATAGCGGGCCATGACCTCGTAGCGGTGGGTGATGACGCCTTGCAGCGTGCGCAGGTCGATGCCCGTGCGGGAATCGTCCAGCTTGAGCTTGGGCGCGACCTTCTTGACCTTGGCAAGGCCGAAGAACTTCAGGATGCTGATGTAGCACCAGCCGATGTCGAATTCATACCACTTGGCCGAGAACTTGGCCGACGTGCCATGGGCGTGGTGATTGTTGTGCAGTTCTTCGCCGCCGATCACGATGCCCCACGGAAACACGTTGGTGCTGGTGTCCGGGCTGTTGTAGTTGCGGTAGCCCCAGTAGTGGCCGATGCCGTTGACGACGCCAGCCGCCCAGAACGGGATCCATGCCATCTGGACTGCCCACACCGTGACGCCGATGGCGCCGAACAGGGCGATGTCGATTGCGAGCATGGTCAGCACGCCCCACAGGCTGTGCTTGCTGTAGACGTTGCGCTCGAGCCAGTCGTCCGGCGTGCCGTGGCCGAACTTGGCCATGGTTTCCTTGTTGTTCGATTCTTCACGGTACAGTTCCGCGCCGCGGAACAGGACCTTCCAGATGCCGAACAGCATGGGCGAGTGCGGGTCACCTTCCTTTTCGCATTTGGCGTGATGCTTGCGGTGAATGGCCACCCATTCCTTGGTGACCATGCCGGTCGTCATCCAGAGCCAGAAGCGGAAAAAGTGCATGACAGCCGGATGCAAATCCAGACCGCGGTGCGCTTGGCTGCGATGGAGGAATACCGTGACCGCAACAATCGTGATGTGCGTCACGACCAAAGTGAAAACGACGATCTGCCACCAAGTCGCTTGGGTCAGGCCGCCGGCAATGAAGGAGAGGATGTAATCCATATAGCTGTTATGAGCCTCGCTTGAGAAGTGGCTGAAAGTTTAGCTTACCTTAGCCGTCTGATGACAATCTAGTTTCAAAATAGTTATTGAGAGAAATCAAGGACTAAGACGCGGTTTTGAGCAAAAAGCCGCACTCTGCGCGCCGGAAGCGCGCGCGGAACCTTGGCCAGCGCCGAGGCAAACGGGGTTTCGCCCCGCCCGGAACGCCCGGGCATTCGCATCGGCACCCTATTTTGGCTACATTGCGCGATTAAAGTTCCTGTCAGGCGGGGCGGCAGTCTTGAAGACGCCACGATACCGGGTCACACTGGCCCCCTTTCGCCCGCCAAACTGTCTCATTTGTCCCACTGATGGCTGTCAATACAATGCGTCACTGTTTTTTCTCCGCCCTGGCCGCGCTTGGCCTGGCATTGCCGGTCCTCGCCTCGGCGCAAACGCTGAAATCGGGGGACGTGGCGGTCCTGGCCTCTTACTATGAAATTCGCGGATCGGACTGCCTGGCGCTGCGGGCACCGCGCGTGTCGATCACCCGGATGCCGACGCTGGGCAAGGCCAGCATCATGCAGACGCGCGGGCAATCCAACGACTCCGGGCGTTGCGCATACAAATCCGTGCCGGTGGCGCAGGTGGTCTACCAGGCGGACCAGCCGGGCTCCGATACGCTGTCCTGGGAAGTGAAATACCAGAACAAGACGATCGGAACCCGCCGTTACAGCGCCACCGTGGGCGTCACGCCGGGTCCTTGACCCCGCTTTCGTCTTCAGCGGCGGCTTCCGTGCTGGCAGTTTCGGTCTCAGCTTCGGCCGCGGCGCCGTCGTCTGCTGCGGCAGCCTTTTTCCGGCGTTCGAACACGGCCGCAAAGAAGCCATCGGTGCCGTGCAGGTCCGGGCGCAGTTGCACGTACGGACCTTCCAGTTTCAAGGTCTCGCAACGGGCGCCCAGGATTTCGGCCGCATCCAGGCGCTCGAAATCCGGGTGGCTGGCCAGGAAACGCTCGGCCTGCACCTCGTTTTCCTCGGCCAGCAGGCTGCACGTGGCGTAAACGAGGCGACCGCCCGGTGCGACGCAACGCGCCGCGCTATTCAGGATGCGCTCCTGCAACTGGCCCAGTTCGGCCAGCGCCTCGGGGTGCTGGCGCCATTTCAGGTCCGGATTGCGGCGCAGCGTGCCGATGCCGCTGCAAGGCGCATCGACCAGCACACGCTGGGCCTTGCCGGCCAGGCGCTTGACGCGGGCATCGTTCTCGTTGTCGATGACGACGGGCACCACGTTCGAAAGACCGCTGCGCGCGAAGCGCGGCTTGGCGCGCGCCAGGCGGGCCGCCGACACGTCGAAGGCGTACAGCCGGCCCGTCGAACGCATCAACGCCCCCAGGAGCAGCGTCTTGCCGCCCGCGCCCGCGCAGAAATCAATGATCATCTCGCCGCGGCGCGGGGCGACCAACAGGGCCAACAACTGGCTGCCTTCGTCCTGGACCTCGATGCTGCCGTTCTCGAACTGGGGCCAGCGATTGATGGCGGGACGGCCCTCCATGCGGATGCCCCAGGGGGAATACGGCATGGCGGTCGGCGCGTAGCGGCCCGCGCTTTGCTGCAATTCGGCCAGCATGGCGTCGCGCTCGGCCTTGAGCGGATTCACGCGCAGGTCCAGCGAGGCCTGGCGGTTCAACGCCTCGACCAGCGTCTCGGGACTTTCCATGGCGCTCAGGCGCTCATCCAGCCAGTCGGGAATACTGCCGCGCACCGCGCGGGGCAAGGTGGCCACATCGATTCGCGCAACACGCTGGAGCCATTCGGCCTCGGCGCCGTCCATGCCCTCTTGCAGGGCTTCGGCGCCCAGCGTCGCATTCAAGCCCAGGATGGCCAGACGGCGCGAAGCCGGGCCGACACCGCTTTCCGCATACTGGCGGTAGCGGCGCAGGTGGCGCAGCACGTCGTAGACGGCCTCGGCAACCTCGGAGCGGTCGCGCGCGCCAAGGTTCGGGTGCTGGCGCAGCCAGTGCGACAGCGACGCGTCGGCCGGATAGGTCCATTGCAGGATTTCTCCGAGGACACGCTGGACCTGATCGATGCGGATGGCTGCGTGGGACAGGCGCGGACGGTTGAATTGGGGTTTTTGCGGCGCGTGATCGCGGTCGCCGCCACGATGCTCGCCGCGCTGGCCGGCAAAGGCCTGGCGGGAATCCGGGCGGTCGTGGCCTTCGCGGCGATCCTGGCCGTAGGCACCGCGGTCGCCGCCGCGGCTGTCGCCGCGCTGGCCGCCGAAGGACGGGCGGGAATCCGGGCGGCCCTGGCCTTCGCGACGGTCTTGGCCGTAGGAGCCGCGGTCGCTGCCTCGGCTGTCGCCGCGCGGGCCGCCGAAGGACGAGCGGGAATCCGGGCGGTCCTGGCCTTCGCGGCGATCCTGGCTGTAGGAACCGCGCTCGCCACCACGGCTGTCGCCGCGCTGGCCGCCGAAGGACGGGCGGGAATCCGGGCGGCCCTGGCCTTCGCGGCGATCCTGGCTGTAGGAACCGCGCTCGCCACCGCGGCTGTCGCCGCGCTGGCCGCCGAAGGACGAACGGGAATCCGGCCGACCCTGGCCTTCGCGGCGATCCTGGCTGTAGGAACCGCGCTCGCCCCCGCGGTTGTCGCCGCGCTGGCCGCCGAAGGATGAACGGGAATCCGGGCGGCCCTGGCCTTCGCGGCGATCCTGGGCGTAGGAACCGCGCTCGCCACCGCGGCTGTCGCCGCGCTGGCCGCCGAAGGATGGGCGGGAATCCGGGCGGCCCTGACCTTCGCGGCGATCCTGGCCGTAGGAACCGCGATCGTCACCACGGCTGTCGCCGCGCTGGCCGCCGAAGGATGGGCGGGAATCCGGGCGGCCCTGGCCTTCGCGCCGGTCTTGGGCGTACGAGCCGCGCTCGCTGCCGCGGCTGTCGCCGCGCTGGCCGCGCTCTTCGCGGGCGCGGTCCGCGGGCTCGGCCCGATCGCGCGACACCGGTTTGCGGGCATCGCCCTTGGGGCGCGAGAAAAAGGACCGGCCGTCGCGCCCTTCCGTGGCTGCTCCGAAGGAACCGGCCGGACGGGAACGCGGGGATTGGGGTTTAGTCATGGTGTATTCCAGTGGGACGGAGGTGTTCCGTCCGATAAATGCGATTCTGGGCCGATCAGGCGGCCGGCGACCAGGAGAATAAGCGGGCTGGGTCGCCCTTGACGTCCACGCGATGGTCGCTGGTCAGGGTAACCCGCCCTTCGGCCAGCCAGCGCACGGCTGCCGGAAAAGCCTTATGTTCCACAGCCAGCACGCGCGCGGCCAGCGATTCCGGTGTGTCCCCCGCCAGCACCGGCACGCAGCCCTGGGCGATGATGGGACCGTGGTCCAGGACCGGGGTGACGAAATGCACGGTGCAGCCATGGACGCGCACACCGGTCGCCAGGGCCTGCGCATGGGTGTGCAGGCCCGGAAATGCCGGCAGCAGCGACGGATGGATGTTCACCAGCCGGCCGGCGTAATGATTGACGAACCCGGGCGTCAGGACCCGCATGAATCCGGCCAGGATGACGTAATCGGGCGCGTAGCGGTCGACTTCGGCGGCGAGCGCGGCGTCGAAGGCTTCGCGGCTGGCGTAGTCCTTGTGATACAGGGCTGCCGTGGGGATGCCCTGCCCCGCGGCCCAATCGAGGCCGGCGGCGTCGGGACGGCTGGCGATGACCGCGGCAATTTCCGCCGGCCAGCCCTCGTCGCGACAGGCCTGGGCCAGCGCCTGCATGTTGCTGCCCCGTCCCGAAATCAGGATGACGAGACGGCGCTTGGTAGAAGATATTTCCGGCAAGATGAACAATTCCAAGGCAATTCGGACGGGTCCGCCGCGGTTCGCCGGACGCGCGGAACGGCCGGCGCGGGCGGGATAGGAACAAACCCGTAATCCAAAATTGTAAACTCTCGCTCGTGAAACCATCGCTGCGCATCTACCGATCCCTTCCCCCGCCTGACCGGCGCGCCCCTTGCGCGCTGACAATCGGCAATTTCGACGGCGTCCATCGCGGACACCAGGCCATGCTCGCCCGCGTCTGCCAGGTCGCGCGCGAACGGGGGCTGGCGCCTGCGGTGATGACCTTCGAACCGCACCCGCGGGAATATTTCGCTGCCCTGAACCAGCGCCCCGAACTGGCGCCCACCCGCATTTCCGGCCTACGCGACAAGCTGTCCGCCCTGGCGCGCTACGGCATTACGCAGGTCGTGGTGGAACGGTTCAATTCGCGGCTGGCCGAGATGTCCGCCAACGCCTTCATCGAACAGCTGCTGGTGCAGGGCCTGCAGGCCAAGTGGCTGCTGGTCGGCGAGGACTTCCGCTTCGGGCACAAGCGCAGCGGCGATATCGACCTGCTGCGTGAAGCCGGCATGATGCACGGCTTCGAGGTGCAGACGCTGGCGGACGTGACGGACCGGCAGGGGCATCGCATTTCCAGTTCCGAGGTGCGCACCGCGCTGGCGGTCGGCGACCTGGAGCGCGCCCGCCATCTGCTGGGGCACCCCTTCCATATCAGCGGCCACGTCATCCACGGCCAAAAGCTGGGCCGCACGTTGGGCTATCCCACCATGAACCTGCGGGTGGCCGAAAGATGCGCGGCACGCTCGGGCATCTACGTGGTCCAGGTCCACGGCCTGGCCGACCGGGCATTGCCCGCCGTGGCAAGCCTGGGTGTGCGCCCGACGGTCGAGGACCGCGGCCGCGTGCTGCTCGAGACGCACTTGCTCGGCGAGACCCTCAATGCATACGGTAAACTCGTACGCGTCGAATTCCTGCAAAAGTTGCGGGACGAAGAAAAATTTCCTGACCTCCCTTCCCTGACTGCCGCCATCGCCGAAGACGCGCGAAACGCGCGCGCCTATTTTGCCGTTCATGGACTATAAAAAGACCCTCAACCTGCCCGACACCCCCTTTCCCATGCGGGGCGACCTCGCCAAGCGCGAGCCCGCCTGGATTTCGCAATGGGAGGAAAACCACGTCTACCAGGCGATCCGTGCGGCCAGCCGCGGCCGGCCGCGCTTCGTGCTGCACGACGGCCCGCCCTATGCGAACGGCGACATTCACATCGGCCACGCGGTCAACAAGATCCTGAAGGACATCATCGTCAAGAGCCGCAACATGGCCGGCTATGACGCGCACTACGTGCCGGGCTGGGACTGCCACGGCATGCCCATCGAAATCCAGATCGAAAAGAAGTACGGCAAGCACCTGCCGGTGGCGGAAGTGCAGTCCAAGGCCCGCGCCTACGCGCTCGAGCAGATCGACCGCCAGCGCAAGGACTTCAAGCGCCTGGGTGTGCTGGGCGAGTGGGATCGTCCGTACATGACGATGAACTACAGCAACGAGGCCGACGAGATCCGCGCGCTGGGACGCATCCTGGACAAGGGTTACGTGTTCCGCGGCCTGAAGCCCGTGAACTGGTGCTTTGACTGTGGTTCGGCGCTGGCCGAGGCCGAAGTGGAATACGCGGACCGCGTGGACCCGGCCGTCGACGTCGCCTTCCCGTTTGCCGACCATGCCAAGCTGGCTCGCGCGTTCGGCGTGGACTCGGTGGACGACGGCGCCATCGTCATCTGGACGACCACGCCCTGGACCATTCCGTCCAACCAGGCGCTGAACGTGCATCCGGAAATCGAATACGCCCTGGTGCGCGTGTCGCCGGCGCCCAAGTTCGGCCCCCTGCTGCTGATCGCCAAGGAACGCGTCGAAGCCTGCCTGAAGTCCTGGGAGCTGGAAGGCGAAGTCATCGCCACGGCGCCCGGCGAGGCGCTGTCGGGCATCGAATTCCGCCATCCGCTGGCGCAGTTCAATGCGGCCTACGATCGCAAGGCGCCCGTCTACCTGGGCGACTACGTGACGGCCGACTCCGGCACCGGCGTGGTGCACTCGGCGCCCGCCTACGGTATCGAGGACTTCGTGTCGTGCAAAGAGCACGGCATGAAGGACACCGACTTCATCAGCCCGGTGATGGGCGACGGCAAGTACGTGGACAGCCTGGCGCTGTTCGGCGGCCTGTCGATCTGGGACGCGAACCCCAAGATCGTCGAGGCCCTGAAGGAAGCCGGCGCGCTGATGCACGTCGAAAAGCACAAGCACAGCTACATGCACTGCTGGCGCCACAAGACGCCGATCATCTACCGCGCCACCAGCCAATGGTTCGCGGGCATGGACGTGGCCCCCAAGGATGGTGGTCCCACGCTGCGCGAATCGGCGCTGGCCGGCATCGACGCCACGGCGTTCTACCCGGCCTGGGGCCGCGCGCGCCTGCACGCCATGATCGCCAACCGTCCGGACTGGACTCTGTCGCGCCAGCGCCAGTGGGGCGTGCCGATGGCCTTCTTCGTGCACAAGGAAACCGGCGAACTGCACCCGCGTACCGCCGAACTGCTGGAGCAGGTGGCGCAGCGCGTCGAGCAAGGCGGCATCGAGGCCTGGCAAGGCCTGGACCCGCGCGAGCTGCTGGGCGACGAGGCCGACATGTACGAAAAGAACCGCGACACGCTGGACGTGTGGTTCGATTCGGGCAGCACGCACGCCACGGTGCTGGGCGGCAAGGACGGCGAATTCGCCGGCTCGCACGGCGCTGAACTGGGCTGGCCGGCCGACCTGTACCTGGAAGGCTCGGACCAGCATCGCGGCTGGTTCCATTCGTCGCTGCTGACCGGCTGCATGCTGTATGGCCAGCCGCCCTACAAGGCCCTGCTGACGCACGGCTTCGTGGTGGACGGCCAGGGCCGCAAGATGAGCAAGTCGGTGGGCAACGTGATCGCCCCGCAAAAGGTGTCCGACTCGCTGGGCGCGGAAATCCTGCGCCTGTGGGTGGCGTCCACCGATTACTCGGGCGAGCTGTCCATCTCGGACGAGATCCTCAAGCGCGTGGTGGAAGGCTATCGCCGCATCCGCAACACGCTGCGCTTCCTGTTGGCCAACCTGGCTGATTTCGACGCGGTGTCGCAGGCCGTGCCCTACGGCGAGCTCTTCGAAATCGACCGCTATGCGCTCGCCATGACCGCGCAGATGCAGTCCGAAGTGCAAGCCTGCTACGAACGCTACGACTTCCATCCGGCCGTCTCGCGCCTGCAGACGTTCTGCTCGGAAGACCTGGGCGCGTTCTACCTGGACATCCTGAAGGACCGCCTCTACACGTCGGCCCCCGACAGCCGCGCCCGCCGCTCGGCGCAGACGGCCCTGCTGGACATCACGCAGACGCTGCTCAAGCTGATGGCCCCCATCCTGTCGTTCACGGCCGAAGAGGCTTGGAAGGAACTGGTGGCTTCCGCGCTCAAGAATCAGGCCGACGCGGCCCGCACGACGATCTTCACCGAGGTCTACCACGCGCTGCCGCCGTTTGCCGACGCCGAAGCCCTTTCGGCCAAGTGGACGCGCCTGCGCGCCATCCGCGCCGACGTCCAGCGCAAGCTGGAGGAAGTGCGCACGGCCGGGGACATCGGTTCGTCGCTGCAGGCCGAAGTGGACCTGTACGCAAATGGCGAAGACCAGCAGTTGCTAGCCAGCCTGGGCGACGACCTGCGCTTCGTGCTGATCGTCTCGCGCGCTACCGTGCACGCGAGCGAAGGCGAGACCCGCATCGAGGTCACGCCGTCGGCCCACAAGAAGTGCGAACGCTGCTGGCACTGGCGCCTTGACGTGGGCCAGGACGCGGATCATCCCGAGATCTGCGGCCGCTGCGTGTCCAACCTGTTCGGCTCGGGCGAAGCCCGCGACAAGGCTTGAACATGGCCCGCCCCTCCGAACACGGGGTGACGGGCGCCGCCCCCGCCCGGCCCGCGCCGGCGCGCGTGGGCGGCTGGCTGGCGCTGGCCTTGCTGATCATCGTGCTGGACCAGTTGACCAAGGTCTACTTCAACACGGCATTCCAGTACGGAGAGCGCGTCAACGTCCTGCCCTTCTTCGACTTCACGCTGGTGTTCAACCGCGGGGCTGCATTCAGCTTCCTGGCGTCCGAAGAAGGCTGGCAGCGCTGGCTGTTCACCGGGCTGGGCTGCGTGGCGGCGGTGGTCATCGTCTGGATGCTGCGCCGCACGCACGGACAGCCGCGCTTCAGCCTGGCGCTGACGCTCATCCTGGGCGGCGCCATCGGCAACGTCATCGACCGCGTGGTGTATGGCCACGTGGTGGACTTTCTGCTGTTCTACTGGAAAGACTGGCAGTTTCCCGCCTTCAACCTGGCGGACGTCGGCATCACCTGCGGCGCGGTGCTGCTGGTGCTGGACGAATTGCTGCGCGCCCGCAAACCGCAAGCCTGACGGCGCAAGGGGGCCCGGCGCCCCCTGCCCGGCCGCCCGCGGCTTTTGTCTGGTTTGATGCCCCCTGAAGGCATGACGAACGGCGCGATGCGGCAATGCAGAATAAAATCCCCCTCAATTCCTCGATTTCGCGGCGCTGAACCCGCCGCCCCGTCCTCATGCTCGATCTCGCCCGCAAACGCATCGTCCTCGGACTGACCGGGGGCATCGCCTGCTACAAAATCGCCGAGCTCGTGCGGCGCATGACCGAACAAGGCGCCACCGTCGACGTCGTGATGACCGAGGCGGCCACGCACTTCATCACGCCCGTCACCATGCAGGCGTTGTCCGGCAGGCCCGTGTTCGTGGACGCCTGGGACGCGCGCGTGCCCAACAACATGGCGCACATCGACCTGACGCGGGGCGCGGACGCCGTGTTGATCGCGCCCGCCAGCGCCGACTTCATGGCCAAGCTGGCGCATGGCATGGCCGACGACCTGCTGTCCACGCTGTGCCTGGCGCGCGCCTGTCCGCTGCTGGTGGCGCCCGCCATGAACCGCGAAATGTGGGCCAACCCGGCCACGCAGCGCAACGTCGAACAGCTCCGCGCTGACGGCGTCACCGTGCTGGGCCCCGCGGCGGGCGAACAGGCCTGCGGCGAAACCGGCGACGGCCGGATGCTCGAGGCCCATGAGCTGCTGACCGACCTGATCGCCTTCTTCCAGCCCAAGCTGCTGGCCGGCCGCCACGTGCTGCTGACCGCGGGCCCCACGTCGGAACCCGTGGACCCCGTGCGCGTGCTGAGCAACCGGTCTTCCGGCAAGACGGGCTACGCCCTGGCGCGCGCCGCGCGCGAGGCCGGCGCCCGCGTCACCCTGATCACCGGCGCCACGTTCCTGCCCGTTCCGCGCGGCGTGACCGCGCTACCCGTCACCACCGCCCGCCAGATGCACGATGCCGTCATGGCCAGTGTCGGCGACGCCGACATCTTCATCGCCGTGGCCGCGGTGGCGGACTGGCGCGTCAAGAACGTCAGCACGCAAAAACTGAAGAAAACCAGCGAAGGCGGCGGCGCCCCGTTGATGGAATTCGAACCCAATCCGGACATCCTGGCCGAAGTGGCCAAGCTCGAAAACGGCCCGTGGTGCGTGGGCTTTGCGGCCGAAACCGAAAAGCTGGCGGAACACGCGGAAGCCAAGCGCACGCGCAAGGGCATCCCGCTGCTGGTCGGCAACCTTGCGCACAAGGTCATGGATGCCGACACCACCGAGCTGGTGCTGTTCGACGCACAGGGCACGCACCCGCTGCCCGCCGGCGACAAGCTGGATGCCGCGCGCCGCCTCATCGCGGAAATCGCGGCGCGCATGCCGGTTTAGACTGCGCCGGCAGGGACCGTTCCGCGCTACACGAAACGCGCCAGCGCGGATATTCTGGCTACTGACAAACCCTCCCGTAAAACGGAGGGTTTGTTCATTATGGCCCGCGCTAGACACGCCGACTGCTTGCCAGCGCACACTGGCAATCGTGACATTGGAATGGCAGATTCCGGGTCGATGCCTGGCGGCTGACAGCGTGCACATCAGACAGTGCTGATCGACACCGATTGAGATTCTCGTGACATTTGTCGCTCTGTCGAAAGAGTGAGGTGCACAGATGGACGAGTCAGGCATTCGCATTGTGCTCACGCCAGTGCAGTTGGCGGCGATGTTGCAAGGCGAGTCGGTCAGCAGTGAATCGACGTTATCGAACAGATTGTGGGGCTCCCTTGCCTTGGCGGGGGGTGTGGCGGAAATGCTGGGCGGCGCAGCGCTATGCGCCGTACCGGAGCCTACCGGCCTCACCAAAGCCGGCTGCGTGCTGTTGGGTGGACACGGCATAGACACCGCATCAACAGGTCTGCGAGAACTCTGGACCGGACAGCAGACTCGGTCCTTGACGGAGACCGGCATTGCGGAACTGGCCTCAAGACTTGGTGCGACGCCTGGGTCGGGTCAGGCGCTGGGCATCGCCGCCGAGATCGGCGTGCCTGCAGGCTTTGCGGGCGCGATCAAGGCCGTACGGGTATCGAGTATCGTCGCCGGGCGCATTTCGTTGTCCAGGCACGAGGCCAACGTGGCTGGTGGACTGGGAGGTCATACCATTGCCAGGCACGTAGGAAAAACGAAGGCGCACCTGGAAGCTAGGTTGACAACGCAGCCTTACCTGGATGAGGTGTCGACCTTCCACTCCGTTCAAGACGCGGAAACCGCAATTAACAGACTAATGCGCGTTAACGCTGACCGGGTGGCCAGATGGGCGGCGACCGCTCCCGATGGAGAAACGCTGGATTTACTTGGGCCAGCGTCCGGGAATCTTGGCGTCGTATTAGTCCGGGGTGCGACTAACCTTGTACAGGGTCGCACTGTGAAAATCGTACTGAAAAAAAGACCCTACAACGGAATGCCATACTTCGTGTTAACTGCCTATCTGGAACTTCAATGACCGTGAACCTGGAACAGTATTCGGCGCTGAACGGACTGCTTGCTGGGTACTTCCATCAAGACTATGACCTGTTTGGCGAGACGATAGAGGACGTTGCCCTTTGCTATAAGCAGGAGGCCAGTCCCGAAAAGGTTGCACAAGCCTGTCTTGAGATGGACAAATTTGTCGCCGAGTTTGGGCCGAGATCGGCGGCGGTATTCAAGGAGAACTGGGGATCGTTCAACCCTGCCGCAGGCGGGTATACCATTCCAGAGTTTTTTGAAGCATTGAAGCGAGTATTGCTCGGATAGGTCGGTCGGATCGATCCAGCCAACTGCGCTGACCGCGCGACTTGCTACACAGAATAAAAGCCCCGGCACGGAGATTCCGGCCGGGGCTCTTGTATTCAGGCTTCGTGTTGCCTTGCGGCTTGCAAGCCGCCCGCGAGGCCTACTGCTCCAGGCTGATGTTCGCGGCCTTGACGATCTCTGCCCACTGCTTGCGGTCGTTTTCCAGGAACGCGGAGAACTTTTCCGGCGACATGCCGGTGACGGGCTCGGAGCCCAGGCCGGACATCTTCTCCACGACGGCGGGCTGCTTCAGCACGTCCTGCAGGGCCGCGTAATAGGCGGCCAGCACGTCGGCGGGCAGGCCGGCAGGCGCGAACACGCCTTGCCACGTGGGCATGTCGAAGCCCTTCAGGCCCTGTTCGTCCAGCGTGGGGACGTTGGGCAACTGGGCGGCGCGCTTGATCGACGCCACCGCGATGGCTTTCACCTTGCCTTGCGAGGCCAGCGGCGCGGCGGTGGAGATGTTGTCCATCGTCATGGCGATGTGGCCGCCGATCAGGTCGGTGATCACGGGCGCCGCGCCACGGTAGGCGGCGTGCGGGACCTTGACGCCCAGCTTGTACAGCATGGTCTCGGCGATCAGGTGGTTGGAGATGCCGACGCCCGCGGTGCCATAGGTGGCGGTCGGGGTCTTCTGGAAGTACTCCTTCAGTTCGGCCAGGTTGTTGGCCGGCACGTCCTTGTTCACGATGACGACGTTGGGCTGCACGGCGGCCAGCGTGATCGGCGTGAAATCGGCGGGCTTGTAGTTCGTGCCCTTGGGATTGAGGACATGGGTGATGGCCATGGAACCGGCCGCGGCGATACCGATGGTGTAGCCGTCGGCGGGCGCCTGGCTCAGGCGGTAGGCCATGATGTTGCCGCCGGCGCCGGCCAGGTTTTCGACCACGACGGGCTGGCCCAGGCGCGCGGACAGCGGCTCGGCCAGCAGGCGGGCCAGCGTATCGGCCGAGCCGCCCGGGGCAAAGCCGACGAGCAGGCGCACCGGCTTGGCGGGCTTCCAGGCGTCGGCGGCATGGGCGGAGGTGGCCGCCAGCGCGGTGGCGGCGAACAGTGCGCCAGCGGCGCGGTGCAGGGTACGGCTGAACATGAAAAAACTCCCAACAATGATTGACGAAGTCGGCTTCGTCTCCTCTCGCCGCTCGCCCGAAGCGGCCGCGCGAGTCCGTGCGGCCAGCGTTTCGGGATTGCGTCCGGCGGCGTTATTCCAGTATTTGTGCCAGGGCCTGGGCCACCAGGCGGTTGGACAGCAGCACGGGACGGCCCGATGCCTCGGCCACCGCCTGGCGCATGCGCTGCGCATAGCCCATGCAATGCATGACGATCAGGTCGCACGACGCCAGAGCCCGGCCCGCGGCCTCGAAGTTGCGCGCGGCCTGCTGCGCGTCGGGCTCATAGGGCGAGGCATGCACCACCTGCGTCTCGCATTCCAGCGGCACGGCCATGTGAAACGCGTCGACCTGTGCTTGCAGCGGCACCACCAGCCCCACCTTGCGGCAGTGCTGCGCGAGTCCCGCGACGAGATGGTCCACGACTTGCTGCGGCTCCACCACGAGCGTGCGCATCGGCGCGATCGCCGTGCCGGTGCACAGCGGCACCAGGATGTCGTAGCCCTGGCCGTCCGCCTGCCGCATCACGTCCGCCAGGCGCGCCTCGGCGGCGGCCGCGTCCAGTTCGATCTGGGAGCCGTCGCGCATGCGCGTGGCGAAACGGTACTCGCGCGGACGCGGCGCCAGCGCGGCCAGGCCCGCGGCGTCCAGCCCGTCCAGCGCACCGAACTCGTCGATGCGCACGTGCGCGCCCAGCACGGGCGCCATTTCGGGCACGACGTCGCTGCGCGGCGATTGGCCGATGGTGAAGAACGCGACGCGGCGCGGCGCGCGCGCGCTCATGGCGTGGCTCCGTCTTCGCGGCCCACGGTCTGCAGGTGCGCCATCGACCCGTAGCGGGCCTGCAGCGCGCGCCATTCTGTGTCGTCGAAGAAGGTCATGGCGCCCTGGCCGTAGAGCTTGGCAATCTCGATGCAGAAGCGCATGGCGACATCCGCGTCCACCGCGTTGGTGACGCCGGTGGCGCAACCGGGCACGGTGGTCTGCGCCGTCAGCGCCACGCCGACCACCGGCGCATCCGTGACGATGGCCGGCTGCATGAGCGAATTCACGTGCCACAGGCCGTTTTCGTAAGGCGTGATGTCCTGCGTGGTCAAAGGCAGCGTCACCGGCAGTTCGCCGCTGACCCAGCCCATCACGTCCAGCATGGTCTCGGGAATGCGCAGCAGATAGCCCTGCTTGGCCACGGGCGTGAGCGCCACGCCGCGCTTGTTGACGAGCCGGTTGCCGCGCGTCGTGTCCACCGACAGGATCGCGTCCATGCGCGGGTCGACTTCGTGCGACATCATTTCGCGCATGGGAAACGGCGAGCGCATCATCGGCACCGGATGATGCGGCCGGGTGCCGGCGCGCGGGCAGATGTGCGTGCGGATGCGGACCGTGCCGGGCAGCACGTCGCCCTGCCGTGCCATCGCCATCAGCTTGAGCGCGGCCGCGATCGCGACCACGGCGCCGTCGCTGTCGGAGACCAGGCCCGTCACGGCGGGGCGCGCGCCGATGCCGCCCAGCCGTCCCACGATGCCCAGTTGCGGCGCCGACGCGTCCGCGCCCGGGATGACGATGGACAGGAAGTCCGTGGACAATCCGTCGCGCTCGAGGCGCGTCACTTGCACATCGCAATTGCCGGCGTCACGCAGCACCTGCGCGACCGCCTCGCCCGTGACATGCGCGGACGACAGCAATTCGATGACGTCGATCACCTGCTTCATGCCGGGATCTCCACCGGACCGGGGCGGAACACGCGCGGTTCGCCCGTGCCCAGGAAGAGCGGCGCATCGTGCGGGCCGACCAGGGCGATGTTGTCGCCGCGCACGCGCAGCGCGGCGCCTTCGGGCAGGCCGAGCACGGGCATGGCGGGATTCAGGGTGCAGAACTCCGCCAGGCGCTGGGCGCGGGTTTCTCCGCGATGCCCGGGCGGATGGGCATTGGTGTAGTGCGGGTTGATCTGGAAGGACACGAGGCCCAGCGCATCGAAGCCCTGCGGGTCCGTGATGGGCATGTCATTGGTGGTGCAGATGGTGGGACACGTCAGGTTGGAACCTGCGCTCCAACCCAGGTAGGCCGCCCCCTCGCGCACGCGGCGCGCCACGGCCTCGAGCAGGCCCTGGCGGCGCAACTGGCCCAGCAGGTTGAACGTGTTGCCGCCCCCGACGATGATGACCGCCGCCGCTTCCAGCGCCGCGACCGGATCCTGCGCGCGGTGCAGGCCCTGGATGTCCAGCCCCGTGTCCGCCAGCGCCGAAGCGACCAGCGCGGTGTAGTCGTCCCAGTTGCGCGTGACGCCCGCATAGGGCACGAACACCGCGCGGGCGCCTTGCGGCAGGGATTCGATCAGCTCGCGGATGTCGGGCATGGCGTGCACCAGATAGCCGGCATCGCTGCTGGAGTTGCTGAGGAGCAGAAGATTCATGGAAAAGGTCCGATAGGTAAAAGGTTCTGGAAGCGGGTGGCGGGAAGCCGGCCTGAAAGCCGGGCTGGCGCGGCCGATGCCGTCGCGTCCCGGGAATCGTCAGGTGAGCCAGTAGGGATCGTTGAGCTCGCGGCCCAGCGCCCCCACCTGTTGCAGCACGGATTCGCGCAGCACGGCGACGCGGGCGGCGTCGGCCTGGAACGACACGAACGACAGGCACAGGCCGCGCGTTTCGCCGGTGGCGGGGTCACGGACCGCCGCGGCCACGGCGCCGATCCCGGGCATGGCCTCGTCGATCGCGACGGCGCAATGGTCCGCGCGCGTACGCGCCAAGCGGTGCGCCAGATCGCCGACGGTGGCCGGGCAGTCGCGCCCTTCGACGGGCAGAGGCTGCGCGGGGTCCGCGCCATACAGGGCCTGGAATTCGGTGTCGGTCAGGCGCGACAGCAATGCCCGCCCCATCGCCGTGCCCGAGGCGGCGCGGCGCGAACCGGGCGGCGACAGCACCTGCACGGGATGCGAGCCGTTCAGCCGCTGCAGCACGACGGTTTCGCGCTGGTTCAACGTGGAGAGATAGGCCGTCAGCCCGCTGTCGTCGGACAGCCGGGCGAGGACGGCGCGGCAGGCCTCGTCCAGCGGCGTGGCGGCCATGCCGGCGCGCACGGCCTGCGCCAGCATGGCGCCCGGCCGATAGCGGCGCGTGGCCGCGTCCTGGTCGAGCAGCCCGTAATGCTGCATCTGGTTCAGCAGACGCGAGGCCGTGCTCTTGGGCATGGCCAGGCGCGCCGCGACTTCGGTGAAGCTCAGCTCGGCCGCGCCTTCCGCATAGAGCGAAAGCACCCGTTGGACGCCATCGAGAATACTCATGCTTGTTCCATAAAACGGAACGCTAGTTCCTTATTAATGAACAAGAATAATGCAAGCGCTGGAAACCGGTCAATACGCGCGGCGCAAGAAAAAGCCCCCGACTCGCGGGGGCCTGCATCGGGTGGCGCGGGCGCGGCCTACTTTGTCGCCTGCTCTGCCCATTGCGCCAGGGGCAGCGGCGGTTGCGCGTCCAGGATGCGGGCCAGGACCAGCTTGAATTCATTCCAGCCGCCCCGGTCACTCGGCCAGACGGAAGGCGTGACCGTCGCCCAGGCGCCATCCGGCGCGCGTTGGGCCATCTTGAAGCGAAACGTGTAATGCCCGGCCATGCCCATGCGCAGGTCCGAGACCACCAGGGCGTCGCCCACCACGTCGTACCGCAGCCAATCGTCCGTGAACCAGCGCAGGCGTTCATGCAGGGGCACGCCCGCCAGGGCGCGCCCTGTCTCGGGATTCAGAGGCAGGCGCACCCATTCCGGCGGACCGCGGTCAAAGAGGCTGCTGACCGCTTCGTAATAGCTGCCGTTGCCGTCCTTGGCGATCACGCGCCACACCAGGGTATTGAACGGCATGGGAATGGCGCGCAATTCGCCTACGGTGATGCCCTGTCCCTGCAGCGCGTCGCGTACGCGCTGCTCGGCCGCCATGCGTCCCGCCAGTCCGAACCCCAGGTACGCGGTGCTGAATGCAAGCGTGGCCACCAGCACGCGCCGCGCGGTAAGCGTCATGCCGGCGGCAAAGGCGAACAGCACGCTCAGCAGGAGCGGCACGGTATAGACCGGATCGATGATGAAGACGGCCGACCAGCTTTCCGGCGTCAGCGCAAGCGGCCAGAACAACTGGGTTCCGTAGACCGTGAACGAATCCAGGATGGGATGCGTCACCAGCACCAGCCATAGCGTCAGGAACAATCGGCGCCCGCTGTAGCCCGGGTTGGGCCGGAATTTGCGGATCAGCCAGGCCAGCACGATGGCCACGGCGGTCAGCACGAAGACCGAATGCGAAAACCCCCGGTGATAGGTCATGAGCGATACCGGGTCCGGGTAGCTCATCAGGACGTCCAGATCGGGCACGGTGGCCAGCGCCGCACCATAGAACAGGGCCCGTCGTCCCTGCACGCGCCCCAGCATCGCGCCCTGAATGCCTGCGCCCAGCACCGCCTGTGTAACTGAATCCATGTTTCTCCAACGTTGAGCCTGCGCCATATGGCCGAGGCGTCTTTCGGCCGGCCGCGCAGGCGTTAACATACCCGATTGCGTTCAGCTAATTTTCAACTTTGCATCCATGGATGAATACATCACCCAGATCGGCCAGTTCATCGAAGCCAATCAGGCCTGGGCCGGGCCGATTACATTCCTGCTCACGATGGGCGAGTCCATCGTACTCCTGGGCCTGTTCATTCCCGCCACGGCCCTGATGCTGCTCACCGGCGGCCTCATCGGCTCCGGCACCTTATCGCCATGGGGCGTGGTGGCCTGGGGCGTCGCGGGCGCCATCGTCGGCGATGCCCTGTCGTACTGGCTCGGGCGCTGGGCGGGACCGGGGGTGCTGCGGCGCTGGCCCCTCAAGCAGCAGCGGACCGCCGTGGCGCGTGCCCGCCTGTTCTTTTACCGCTACGGCTTTGCATCGGTGCTGATCGGCCGCTTCCTGGGCCCCATCCGGTCCACCATTCCCACCGTGGCCGGCGTGATGGGCATGACGCAAGCGCGCTTTCAGTTGGCGAACGTGCTGTCGGCCGTGGCCTGGATGCCGCTGATGCTGGCGCCCGGCTACATTACCGCGCGCAGCCTGGGCGCGGCGGAGAACGCCCAGCAGATCGGCATGATGATCGGCGCCGGGCTGTCGGTTTTGCTAGGATGCGGGCTACTCCTCGCCATGGTGCGCAAGCGCCGCCAACCGGTGCGCGTGCGGCGGGGCAATTGATCCGGAGAGCCTCATGGCCATCGATGCCGAGCCCAAGAACGGCGATTTCGCGCGCTATATCGAAGAGCTGACCCGCGCGGGCGGGTCGCCCGGCCACATTGCAACCCGCCGGGAAGGCCGCAGGCCGGCCCAGCAGGCGCCCGCGCCCGTCCCGGCGCCGCCGTCCGCCACGCCCGGCTCGCTGTCCGATGCTCCCTGGGGCAATACCGCGTCCCCTGCTCCCCACTCGCGCACCACGCAGGCGCCGGTGGCGTCCGTCCCCGGCCAGCCGGACGACGTCACGCTCACGCTCGCCCGGCGCGCGCGCCAGCGCAAGATTGGCGTCGTGCTGACGATTGCCGGCATCATGGCGGGCTGGGCCGCCGCGAACATCGCCTTCCGGGCGCTGCACAGTCCTGAATTCGAATTCGACGAGCTGATGCCCGCCCTCTTCCTGGCCTTCTTTGCCTTCATGCTGTTCAAGGCGGCCAGCGGCGCGCGCAATCCGCGCAAGACGCCCCTGGACAAGCTGCCGCCGCTGACGCCGTCGTCGTACCGCAAGGACGGCGGCTGAGGCCCGGAGGGGTGGTGCCAAGCGAGGGGGCCAAGCGAGGGCGCCGAGCCAGGCTGCCAAGCGATGGTGCTAACATTTCCGCCCATTGAACAGCCCCCACGTCTCCCGGAGTGAAAGTGAACAACGTAGTCGGATTGAACCAGGCCCAGGCGGCCACGATGCTGAAGCTGCAAGGCCACCTGAACAGCATGATCAATCCGGACTGGGTCAACGGCGGCGCCCGCTTCCTGCGCGCCGCCTTCGTCGAATCGGCCGAGGCCCTGGAACACTACGGCTGGAAGTGGTGGAAAAAGCAGACGATTGACCTGCCGCAGGTGCAGATGGAGCTGGTCGACATCCTGCACTTCTACCTGTCGCACACCATCGTCGAAGCTGGCGGAGACGTCGAGGCCGCCGCGCGCGCCCTGGTCGCCGATCTGGCCTCGCCCGCCAGCGTTGCGCTGGACGGCAAGACCCACGCCCTGGAAGCGCTGAACGTGCCCGAGCTGCTCGAGCTCATCGGCGGACTGGCGGTGTGCGGACGCGCCAGCTTCAAGGTGCTGGAACAGACCATGCGCGCGTGCGAGATGAGCTGGAACGACGCCTACACGCAGTACGTTTCCAAGAACGTCCTGAACATCTTCCGGCAGCAGCACGGCTACAAGGAAGGCACCTACATCAAGATCTGGAACGGCGAGGAAGACAACGTCGTCCTGGCCCGCCTGCTGTCGCAGCAGGACCCGGCCAGCCCAGACTTTGCCGAGGTCCTGCATTGCGAGCTGGAAGCGGCGTATTCGCGCCTGTAGGATGCTGTCGGCGGGCGCTTTGGCTTGCGCTTTGGCCCGCCCTTTTTGCCCGCCCTTTTGCCCGCCATTTCGGCCCGGCGCATCCGGGCCGGCGCTTCCCGCCTACCGCTGGCCGAAGCGCGTTTCCCCGAACAACGACTTCAACTCGCGCGGCTGCGACCGCCAATACTGGCGCGGTGCGTCGACCTGGCCGCCCAGCTGGGCCGCGGCATGCCACGGCCAGCGCGGGTTGTAGAGCATGCCACGCGCCAGCGCGACCATGTCGGCCTTGCCCTGCGACAGGATGTCTTCGGCCTGCTGCGCCTCGGTGATCAGGCCCACCGTAATCGTCGGCATGCCGATCCGGCGCTTGATCTCCTCGGCGAAGGGCACCTGGTAGTTCGGCCCGACCGGAATCTTCTGCTGCGGCGACACGCCGCCGCTGGACACGTCGATGAACTCGCAGCCGCGCGCCTTCAGCGCCTGCGCAAACGCCAGGGTCTGCTCCAGGTCCCACCCGCCCTCGACCCAGTCGGTCGCCGAGACGCGCACGCCCAGCGCCACGGACGACGGCGTGACCTCGCGCAGCGCCTCAAACACTTCCAGCGGAAAGCGCATGCGGTTTTCCAGCGAGCCGCCATAGGCGTCGTCGCGCCGGTTGGACAGCGGCGACAGGAACTGATGCAGCAGGTAGCCGTGCGCGGCGTGCACCTCGATGGCGTCGAATCCCAGGCGCAGCGCGCGCTTCGCGCTGGCGACATAGGCGTCTCGCACGCGCGCCAGACCCGCCGCGTCCAGTGCGCGCGGCGCGGGCTCCTGGTCGTTGTGCGGCACGGCGGAAGGCGCCCAGCCCAGCCAGCCGCCGGCGCTTTCGGGCACGAGCTGGCCGCCATTCCAGGGCGCGTCGCTGGACGCCTTGCGGCCGGCGTGCCCAAGCTGGATGCCCAGCTTGATCGGCGAATAGCGGCGCACGGCGGCGACCACCCGGCCCAGCGCGGCTTCCGTTTCGTCGGACCACAGGCCGAGGTCGCCCGGCGAAATGCGGCCATCGGCCTCCACCGCGGTGGCTTCGACAAAGAGCAGCCCGGCGCCCGACAGGGCCAGATTCCCCAGATGGATCATGTGCCAATCGGTGGCACAGCCTTCTTCGGCGGAGTATTCGCACATCGGTGCGATGACGATGCGGTTGGGCAGGGAAACATTGCCGAGGGTCGTGGGGCTGAACAGGTGACTCATGCGTGGGGCTCCGAAGCGTTGGACGCCACAGCATAGCGCCCGCGAAAGCCGGCACCGCCAATCCCAACGCCCCCGGCAGGGTTAAACCGGGCGGCTACTGTCCCTCGATCACCGAATCCAGGAACTGGCGCGTGCGCGGCTCCTTGGGCTGGCTGAACAGCACCGACGATTCCGCGTCCTCGACGATGTTGCCCTGATCGAAGAAGAGCGTCCGGTCCGAGCTGCGTTCGGCGAATTTCATCTGGTGCGTGACGATGATCATCGTCATGCTGCGGCGGGCGGACAGATCGCGCAGGATCTGCAGGATCCCGCCCACCAGCTCCGGATCCAGCGCGGACGTGACCTCGTCGAACAGCATGATCTCGGGACACATCGCCAGCGCTCGCGCGATGCCCACGCGCTGCTTCTGGCCCCCGGACAGTTGCGCCGGATAGACGTCCAGCTTGTCGCCCAGGCCAACCATGTCCAGGTATTCCACGGCGCGTTCGCGCGCCTGGCTGCGCGTCATGCCCAGCACATGCATGGGCGCTTCCATGGCGTTGCCCAGCGCCGTCATGTGCGGAAACAGGTTGAAGTGCTGGAACACCATGCCAATCTTGCCGCGCACCTTGCGCAGGTGGTCGGAATTGGGGCCGACGGGGCGGCCCTGCGCGTCCGTCCACATCGACTCGCCGTCGATCTCGATATCGCCGCTGGTGGGCTGGTCCAGCGTCATCAGCACGCGCAGCAAGGTGGACTTGCCCGACCCCGAGGGGCCGATGACGGCCACCGTCTGGCCGGCGGGTATCTCAAGATTGATGCCGCGCAGGACTTCCAGGTCTCCGTATCGTTTGTGCAGATTCCTGATGTTCAGGCTGGCGCTCATCGCTTTCCTCCATATCGTTGCAGGCGGGCCTCCAGGCCGCGCACACCCCACGCCGCGACCAGGCTCAGCGCCAGGAACAGCAGGCCCACCAGGGTCAGGGGTTCGGTGTACCGGAACGTCGACGAACCGATCATCTTGCTTTGCTGCAGCAGTTCGACCACGGTAATGGCCGACAGCAGCGGCGTGTCCTTGAACATCGCCACCAGATAGTTGCCCAGCGCGGGCACCACGGGCGGAATCGCCTGGGGCAGCACCACGCCCACCGCGGTCCGCCAGCGCGACATGTTCAGTGCCGTGGCCGCCTCCCATTGGCCACGCGGCACGGCTTCGATGCCGGCGCGGTAGACCTCGGCGCAGTAGGTCGCATAGTGCAGGCCCAGCGCCACGATCCCGGTCATGAGCGGCGACATCTGGACGCCGGTCAGGGGCAGCACGTAGAACAGGAAATACATCTGCACCAGCAGCGGCGTGCTGCGCACGAACTCGATGAAGAACGCTGCGGGCAGCGACACGACGCGCAGACGGGAACGGCGCAGCATCGCAAGCACCAGGCCCAGCGTGACCGCCACCAGCATGCCCAGCACGGTGGCCTGGATCGTGATGACCAGCGCCGACCCCAGCGTGGGCAGGATTTCCAGTGCGAAAGACCAATCGAAAATCGGCGTCATCGGATCCGGACCCTCCGCTCAAGCAGGCGCACGCCCGCGGTGATCAGCAGGGCCACCGCGAAATACATCAGCAGCATCAAGGTGAAGATCTCGGTCGTGCGCAGGGTTTCGCTGCGCAGCAATTGGCCGCGGAACGTCAGGTCGGTGATCGTGATCAGCGACACCAGCGCGGTGTTCTTCAGCAGTTCGATCAGCAGGTTGCCCGCGGGCGGCAACATCGCGGGCACTGCTTGCGGCAGCACGATGCGCCGCATGATCTGCCGGCGGGTCAGGTTCAGCGCCACGCCGGCTTCGCGCTGTCCGGGCGGGACCGCCCGGATGGCGCCCCGCACCACTTCCGCGCCATAGGCGCCGGCGTTCAGCGCCAGCACCACGATGCCCACCAGCATGGCCGGCAACTGCATGCCGAACAGGGGCAGCACGAAATAAAACCAGAAGAGCTGCACCAGGGCGGAGGTGCCGCGGAAGACTTCGACATAGACCGAGGCCAGCCACCGCACCGGCCGCACGGAGGACAGGCGTCCCATGCCGGACAGCAGCGCCAGCGGCACGGCCAGGACCACCGCCCCCGCCAGGATCTGGAGCGTGACGCCCAGCCCCTCCAGAAGCGGCGGGACGAGCTCCGCGATAGGTTCCGAAAAGAACGGCATCGGCGCCCCTTACTGTCCGGCGCAGAGCTTTTCTGCGGTCACGCCCTGGGGCAGCTCTTGGGCGGTGAAGCCGAACGGCTCGACGAGCTTCTTGTGCTCGTCGGTGCCGATGAACTTGGCCAGTTCGGCATTGAAGGCGTCGGCAAACGCCTTGTCATCCGTGCGGAAGGCATACGCGCCATAACCGCGCACGCCCTTGCCGTCGATCACCGGGTCGGTAAACGGATCGGCCTTTTCCAGCCCGCTGCCCTCTTGCGTCTTGACCATCAGGTCGTTGATGGTGAGCGCGGTCGCCGCGTAGGCGTCGGCGCGGCCGGCCTGCACGCCCGACAGCGCGCTGACGGCATCCGGAAACACCACGACCTGGTCCGAGGGGATCTTGACCTTCTCGGCATACTCGCCTTCGATGGCGCCGACCACCACGCCCAGCTTGGCGTCGGGGTTCTTGGCGACGTCTTCATAACTGTGCAGTTTTTTCGGATTGCCTTCCTGGACCAGGAACGCTTCGCCCACGCCATACGTCGGGTCCGAGAATGCCACCTGTTTGCAGCGTTCCGGCGTGACGTACATGCCGGCCGCGATGATGTCGAAGCGCTTGGCGGCCAGGCCCGGGATCAGCGAGCCGAATTCCGTCAGCACGCCTTCGACCTCATTGATGCCCATGCGCTTGAGCACCACGCGGGCGATTTCGACGGATTCGCCGGTGACCTTGGCCTCTTTGCTGTCCATGTAGGCAAACGGCGCTTCATTGGCGTAACCGATCCGGATCTTGCCGGCCGCTTTGGCGGCCTCGAGGGTGCTGGTGCCGGTCCCGGCCGCGCCGCCGGCCGCCGCCGTGCTCTTGTCGGCGCCGGAGTCGGAGCAAGCCGCAAGAATGCCCAGGCTCAGGGCCAACAGCAGACGTCTGGAACGGATCAAGGTCATGGAAATTTCTCCCGTATTTATTTCTAGGTACATGGCTTCACTAAAAATAATACGCTATTAAATGATTTCTACACGAATGATGTAGCCGAAAAAAAGCAGGCCTAAGCCTGCTTTTGCCGCCCATTGCCCTATGGGGCGTCAGGACATGTTACGAACTGTAGGGGTATATGGCACCCTTTATTGCGCGTAGGAAAACCGCCCGTTCTTGACCGTGCCCATGACGCGGGCGCGCTCGTCGAACCCCTGGTGATTGTCCTTGGTGATGTTGAGCACGCCGTTGGGCACCACCAGGTCGCGCGTCTGCTCCAGCGCATCGCGCAGGGCCAGGCGGAACTCCGGCGTGCCGGGCTTGGCGCCCGTCTTCAAGGCGCGAGACACGGCCGAGTCCAGCAGCATCCAGGCGCCGTACGCGTCGCCCGCAAACTGCGTCAGGGTGTTGGGGCCGTATTGCTGTTCGTACTTGTCCGCGAATTCCACGGCCACCTTCTTGACCGGGTTGGAATCGGGCAATTCCCGCGCGACGACGCCGGGCCCCGTCGGGAACAGGGTGCCTTCGACGTCCTTGCCGCCCACCTGCAGGAACTCCAGCGTGCCGATGCCATGCGTCTGGTAGATGGCGCCCGTGTAGCCGCGTTCCAGCAGCGTCTTCTGCGGCAGCGCCGCCGGCGTGCCCGAGCCGGCGATCAGCACCGCGTCCGGCTTGGCCGCGATGACCTTCAGCACCTGGCCGACGACCGAGGCATCGGTGCGCTGGAAGCGTTCCTGCGCCACGAGCTTCAGATCGGAGCCGGCCGCGGCCGAGAATTCCTTCCACCAGCTGTCGCCATAGGAATCCGCAAAGCCGATGAAGGCCACGTTCTTCAGGCCCTTTTTCTTCATGTCCTCGACCAGGACCGTCGCCATCAGCGAGTCGTTCTGCGGCATCTTGAAGGCCCAGGTGCGCTTGGGATCGGACTGCGGCTCGACGATGACGCTGGACGCGGCAAGGGCGATCATCGGGGTCTTGGTTTCGGCCAGCACGTCCAGCGCGGCCAGCGCGGACGCCGTGATGTTGGGGCCGACGATGGCATCGACCTTGTCCTCGGAGGTCAGCTTGCGCATGTTCTTCACCGCGCGGCTCACGTCGGTGCCGTCGTCCAGCACCACATAGCGCGCGGGCTCGCCGCCCAGCGTATTGGGCCAGAGCCGGATCGCGTTGTTGGTCTGGATGCCGATGGCGGCGGCGGGGCCCGTGGTGGACACGTCCACGCCGATCACGATTTCGGCTTGTGCGGACAGGGCGGGAACGGCCAGCGCGACGGCGCAGGCGTAGCGGGCAAGGATGCGAGGCATGACTACGGCTCTTGGGAGGAAGTGAAGGAGATGCCGCTATTTTGCCTGATGCGCAAGCGGCGCCTTTTGACCAGATCGGCCTGTTGCGGCGGCCCCGGCGCCGGCCGCCCCCCCCCCCGTTACATCGGCTTGCCGTTGCGTACCGGCGTTTTCAGCGCCCAGGCGGGTGGCGGGCCGTATCATCGACGATGCCGCCTGAGGCAAGGCGCGCCGTCCCGGCGATGGCGCGTCCCCCACCCCGGACGCGCCCGCACGCGGCCGCGTCCCAACCAGGAGTCACGTATGAAGAAAACCGCAACCGCCGCCTGGACCGGCGATCTGAAGACTGGCAAAGGCACGATTTCCACGCAGAGCGGCGCGCTCAAGAGCCAACCCTACGGCTTCAACACCCGGTTCGGCGACACCCCCGGCACCAATCCCGAAGAACTGCTGGGCGCCGCGCACGCCGGCTGCTTCACGATGGCGCTGTCCAACATCCTGTCCGAGGCCGGCATGGTCGCGCAAAGCCTGGACACCAAGGCTGAAGTGACGCTGGACAAGGTCGATGACGGCTTTTCCATCACCGCCGTCCACCTCACCGTCGAAGCCGTCATCCCCGGGGCGTCGGCCGAGGCCTTCGAAGAGGCCGCACGCAAGGCGGAAAAGGGCTGCCCGGTATCCAAGGTGCTGAACGCAAAGATCTCGATGGACGCCAAGCTGAAATCCTGATCGCCGCGCCTACGCGCACACAGGGTCCGGCCTTTGAGGGGGCCGGATCATTGGCCCGCCCTATCCCGGGCTTGGCCAAAATCAATTTGACGGTCCGCGGCTGCTTCCGGAAGATGAGAACTATTCTCAGGAGCAGCACATGACCCGATTCATTTACGCGATATCCGGCGGCAATGCCGTCCTGGCGCAGGATGCGCGGGTGTCCGCCAACCTGCGCCGGATGGTCGGATCCGGCATCCTGGTGGCCGTCGGCTACATCGATCCGGGCAACTGGGCCACCGACATCGCGGGAGGCAGCGGCTTCGGCTACGGCCTGCTCATGGTCGTCATCACGTCGGCCTTTCTGGCGCTGGGTTTCCAGGTGCTGGTGTCGCGCCTGGCGCTGGCCACGGGCCAGGACCTGGCCACCCTCACCGCGCACCACCTGTCGCCGCGTCTTGCGAAGGCGGCCTGGCTGGCCGGCGAGGCCGCGATCCTGGCAACTGCACTGGCCGAACTGATCGGCGGCGCGATTGCGCTGCGGCTGCTGTTCAATCTGCCGCTGATCGCGGGCGTCGCCGTCACGGGCATCGGCACCTTTGCCGTGCTGGCCCTGACGCGCGGCAATGCCGACCGGCACGAGCGCGTGATCGCGCTGCTGCTGTCGGTGGTGGCGCTGTCGTTCGTGTTCCTGCTGTTCAAGGCCAATCCGGCCTGGACGGAAGTGGCGCACGGCGTGACGGAAACCGGCAAGGCGTTGCGAGACCCGCAGGGCTTCCTGATTGCGTTGGGCATCCTGGGCGCCACGCTCATGCCGCACAACCTCTATCTGCATTCCGGCTCGCTGGCGCAGCGGGCGCGGGATCTGCCGCCCCAAGCGCGAGACATGGCGATGCGGGTGGCGCGCAACGACACCATCGTGTCGCTGGGCGTGGCCATGCTGATCAATTCGGCCATCATGATCGTGGCTGCGGCGTCCCTCTCCGGTGCCGGCATGGTCGTGTCCAGCCTGGATGACGCGCATGCGGTGATTGGACACACGCTTGGGATCGGAGCCGCCGTCGTCTTTGCCGTGGCGCTCTATGCCGCGGGACAAAGCTCCACCATCACGGGCGTGCTCGCCGGCCGCATCCTGTCGCAGGGTTTCCAGGTGGGCAGCAATTGGTCGGACCGGCGCCGCGCGCTCATGACGCGCCTTATCGCGGGCGCCGCCGCCATGGGCCTGTTGGCCTGGACGGGCGGCCAGGATCCCGATGGATTGCTGGTGCTCAGCCAGGTCATCCTGAGCCTGGCCCTGCCCTTCGCACTGGGTCCGCTGGTGGTCCTGGCCTGCCGCAAGCGCCTGATGGGCCGCTACGTGTTGCGCGGCGCCTGGGCATGGGCGGCCATCGGCGCAACCGTGGGAATCATCGTGCTGGATGGGTATCTGCTGCTGGACATCGTGGCCTGAACGAAGCCGGGGCGGGCCCGGCCAGGCACAAAAAAACGCCAGCGATCAAAGCTGGCGTTTTTTCTGGCGTAGTACTTCAGTGGTACGCGGAAACGACCGGGTGCTGGCGTCGACCGGCGTCCATGTTGTGCAGGATCTCGCCGACGGCGCCGCCGAATCCGGCCATGCGCACCTTCAGGCGCAACCAGCGCGAGGCCGTGGACGAACCGGACAGGGTTTCCGCCTTGATGGCCTCGCGGATCAAGGACCGCTCCAGCGCATCCGACATACGGGCATTTTTCAACGCGGTATCGCTCATGATTCTCTCCTTGAGAAAGCGCGATGTGGAACAACGTGAATCCATCTTAGATCCGCGTATGCTGCGTTGCAATAAAAAAGCCAAACATTTTTTTCTTCGTTGTGCAATGGGTACAAACACCACCACAACGGTGCATGCGGCACCTGTTTGCGCACCGGTTTTGTGCGGATTAAGCCAAGAATCAGCCTGGCATGTGCGCCTGGATCAGCTTATCGGCCATCTCGGCGACCCTGCCGGCCGGCCCGCCCTGGCCAAACAGCTGGCTTGACACGAAGGCGCCCTCGATCAGCAGCAGCAGACCGTCGGCCAGGGCCTCGGGATCGGACGCGCCCATCCCGGCCGTCATGGCGTTCAACCGGCGACGCAATTCCTTCTTGTGCGCCACGGCCACGGCGCGCGCCGGATGGTCCGAATCCGGATACTCGACCGCCGCGTTCGTCAGGCCGCAGCCGCGGTAGCCGTTCTGGACGGCGCGACCGGCCATGCCCCTCAGGTACTCCAGCAATTGGGCCCGCGGATCGCCGAGATGGGCAGCGCAGGCCGCGTCAAAGCGCGCCCAGAACTCGGCGTCATAGTCGCGCAGGTAGGTTGCCGCCAGTTCGTCCTTGGACGAAAAGCTGCGGTACAGGCTGGGCTTGGTCACCCCTGCCTGGGTCACGATCGCATCGACGCCGACGGCGCGGATGCCGTCGCGGTAGAACATCTCGCGCGCCGTTTTGCGGATGCGGTCGGCCGCGGGCAGTGGCTTGGCAGCCGGTTTGCCGGTCGCCGGCGCGGAGGTGGGGGTCGGGGTCTTGCTGGCCATGCTCGGCTCCTTTTCTGCGGGATGCGCGCGGCATGCCCGAAAACAGGGTCGCCAAGAAATGCTTGACGATGTTACTGACCGGTACGTACTATGCGCGAACCGCAATACGTACCGGTCAGTAACATGAGTATAGCCCGCCCTCCCTTCCCATTCCGCCACGCCGGCCAGAAATATGCGTTCGTCGTCGTCGGGGTGATTTTTCTGTCGCTTCTGGTGGCCGCCGGACTGAGGTCGTCGCCCAGCGTGCTGCTGGTGCCGCTGGAGGAAGCCTTTGGCTGGAGCCGCAGCACCATTTCCTTCGCCGCGGCCCTGGGCATCTTTCTCTACGGTTTGGTGGGACCCTTCGCCGCCGCCGCGATGGAGCGCTTCGGGCTGCGGCGCGTGCTGATCGGCGCGCTGATCCTGATGTCGGCGTCCAGCGCGGTCAGCGCGTACATGACCGAGCCCTGGCACCTGATCATGACCTGGGGCGTGTTCTCGGGCCTCAGTTCGGGCGCCGTCGCCATTGTGATGGGCGCGACCGTGGTCAATCGCTGGTTCGTCAAGCATCGCGGGCTGATGATGGGCTTGCTGACCGCCAGCGCCGCCACCGGCACGCTGGTGTTCCTGCCCGTGCTGGCCGCGCTGGCCTCGTCGGGCGACTGGACGCGCGTAGTCTGGACGGTCGCTGGCGCCGCCGCGGCGCTGGTGCCGCTGGCCTGGTGGCTGGTTCCCGACCGGCCGTCCAGCGTCGGCGTCGCGCCGTTCGGCAGCGATCCGCTGGCCCCGCCCGCGCCGGCCGCGCCGCGCACCGGCATGCTGGCGGCCACCTTCGGCACGCTGGCCCGCGCCGCCAGGACGCGCACGTTCTGGTATCTCTTTGCCACTTTCTTCGTGTGCGGCTTCACCACGAACGGCCTGGTCGGCACGCATCTGATCGCGCTTTGCGGGGACCACGGCATGCCCGAGGTTCAGGCGGCGGGCCTGCTGGCCATGATGGGGATCTTCGATCTGCTGGGCACCACGGCGTCGGGATGGCTTACCGACCGCTACGATCCGCGCAAGCTGCTTTTCGTCTACTACGCGCTGCGCGGCCTGTCGCTGATGTACCTGCCCTATTCCGATTTCTCGTTCTACAGCCTGTCGATCTTCGCGATCTTCTTCGGACTGGACTGGATCGCCACCGTGCCGCCGACGTTGCGCCTGACGACCGAAGCCTTTGGCGAACGCGACGCCTCCATCGTGTTCGGCTGGATCGTGGCGGGCCACCAGATGGGCGCGGCCAGCGCCGCGTGGATGGCGGGCGCGCTGCGCGAGGCGCAGGGCAATTACCTGATGGCCTTCGTGATTTCGGGCGCAACAGGCATCATCGCCGCCGTGCTGGCCTTGATGATCGGCCAGCGGCGCGCGGTGGCGCAACCGGCCTGACGCGACGCGGCGCAGGGCGGCAAAGACCGCCCCGCGCCGCCCGGGATCACTCGACTTCGCCCAGGTACGCCGCGCGCACCTTGGGATCGTGCAGCATGTCGCGCGCGGGACCGGACAAGGTGATCTCGCCCGACTCCATCACGTAGCCGCGGTGGCTGTTCTCCAGCGCCAGCCGCGCATTCTGCTCGATCAGCAGGATCGTCACGCCTTCGCTGGCGATGGTGCGCACCACGTCGAACACCTTTTCCACCATCAGGGGCGCGAGCCCCATCGACGGCTCGTCCAGCAGCAGCAGTTTGGGACGCGCGATCATGGCGCGCCCCATGGCCACCATCTGCTGCTCGCCGCCGGACAGGGTGCCCGCGGCCTGCCTGCGCCGCTCGGCCAGGCGCGGGAACAGCGTGAAGACGCGATCGGTGTCCTGGCGGATCTGCGCCGCATCGCGACGGACATAGCCGCCCATCGCGAGGTTTTCCTCGATGGTGAGCTGTCCGAAGATACCGCGGCCCTCGGGCACCATGACCAGACCCTTGCGGACCAGCTCGTGCGACTTCTGTCCGCCAATGGACTGCCCGCCGTAGACGATCTCGCCGCCGGCCAGCGGCACCAGGCCGCAGATGGCGCGCAGCGTCGTGCTCTTGCCGGCGCCGTTGGCGCCGATCAGGCAGACCAGTTCGCCTTCGTCCACGCACAGGTCGATGCCGCGCACCGCGCGGATGCCGCCATAGGACACCTGCAGGCCCCGCAGCTCCAGTAGGGGTTGGGATGCCGTCATGTTGCCTGGCCCTCGTTGTGGATGTTCAGATCCTGGGCGGCCCCGGCGCCCAGATACGCTTCAATGACCTTGGGGTCGCGCTGTACCTGGGCAGGCTTGCCCATCGCCAGGACCTTGCCGTATTCCAGCACCAGCACGCGATCGCACAGGCCCATGACGAGCTTCATGTCGTGTTCGATCAGCAGCACGGTCACGCCGTCCGCGCGGATCTTCTCGACCAGCTTGCGCAGCACCACCGTTTCGGATGCGTTCATGCCCGCGGCGGGTTCGTCCAGCGCCAGCAGCTTGGGATCCGTCGCCAGCGCGCGCGCGATCTCCAGGCGCCGCTGGTCCCCGTAGGGCAACGAGCGCGCCACGTCGTTGGCGCGGTGCCCGATGCCGACGTAGTCCAGCAGTTCCTGCGCGCGCGCCTCGATGGCGGCCTCTTCGGCGCGCGTGGCGCGGGTGCGCAGCACCGCGCCCAGCACACCCGCGCGGGTGCGCAAGTGGCGGCCGATCATCACGTTCTCGATCGCGCTCAGGTTGGCGAAGAGGCGGATGTTCTGGAACGTGCGCGCCAGACCCGCATACGCCACCTCGTGCGGCTTCTTGCCCGTCATGGACTCGCCATTGAAGGTGCACGTGCCCTCTTCGGGGATGTACAGACCCGTCAGCACGTTGAACAACGTGGTCTTGCCCGCGCCGTTCGGACCGATGAGCCCGTAGATTTCGCCCTGCTCGATGTCGAAACTGACGTCCGACAAGGCCTGCAGGCCGCCGAAGCGCTTGCCCAGGCCCTGGGCTTGCAGCAGCTTGCTCATGCCGCGCCTCCTTGCGTCTTGGTGGCAAGTTCACGCTTGCGCACCGCCGACGGCCACAGGCCGGCCGGGCGGAACAGCATGACGCACACCATCGCCAGGCCGAAGAGCAGCATGCGGATGCCTTCCGGATCCAGCACCACTTCGCCGAACACCATGTGCTGGACGGGTTCGACCACCGCGCGCAGGAATTCCGGCAGCGCGGCCAGGATCAGCGCGCCCAGGATGACGCCCGGAATGTGGCCCATGCCGCCCAGCACCACCATGCACAGGATCGAAATGGATTCCATGAGCGAGAAGCTCTCGGGACTGACGAAGCCCTGCATCGACGCAAACAACGCGCCCGCCACGCCGCCGAAGGACGCGCCCATCGCAAAGGCCAGCAGCTTGATGTTGCGGGTGTTGATGCCCATCGCCTTGGCGGCGATCTCATCCTCGCGGATGGCCTCCCAGGCGCGGCCGATGCGCGAGTTCTGCAGGCGCACGCACACCACGATGATGATCAGCGTCAGCGCAAGCAGCAGGTAGTAGTACTTCTCGGGCCCGGTGAAGCGGATGCCCAGCAGGCTCTGCGTGCGTCCAAACGCAAACTCGCCCACCTTGAACGTATCGATGCGGTTGATGCCCTGCGGCCCGTTGGTGATGTTGATGGGCGCGTTCAGGTTGTTCAGGAAGATGCGGATGATCTCGCCGAACCCCAATGTCACGATCGCCAGGTAGTCGCCTCGCAGCTTGAGTGTCGGCGCCCCCAGCAGCACGCCGAACAGGCACGCCACCGCCAGCGCGATCGGCAGGATGGCCCAGAAAGGCAGGTGCAGGCCGAAATGCGGCGACGCTAGTAGCGCCCACGTGTAGGCGCCCACCGCATAGAACGCGATATAGCCCAGGTCGAGCAGGCCCGCAAAGCCCACCACGATGTTCAGGCCCAGCGACAGCATGACGTAAAGCAACGCGAAGTTCAGGATGCGGACCCAGCTCTGCCCGGCCATGCCGATCACGAAGGGCAGCACCGCCAGCACGATGCCGATGAGGGCGATGCCGATCAGGTTGCGGGTGGAAAACCCGCTGTTTTTCAGGTGCGTGTTCATGCGCGATCCCCCACGCGTTCGCCCAGCAGG
>Ga0182739_1000691_pt1 | contig 40053 bp, 45 predicted proteins | sample eDN5th30CBELigBY_FD_128873 | JGI IMG/M metagenome (GOLD analysis project Ga0182739, IMG submission 128873) | Enriched backyard soil microbial communities from Emeryville, California, USA - eDNA 5th pass 30_C BE-Lig BY (version 2) (version 2) | ecosystem: Environmental > Terrestrial > Soil >... | reverse complement strand
GCGAGTTCGATGCGCGTCTGGCCGGGCTTCTGCTTCGCCCCGGCGGTGATGACGACGACGTGCGACCCTTCCGCCACCGAGATGTCGCTGCCTCCCGTGATGTCGCTGCTCCCGGTGAACTGCGTGCCGTGCGCGAGGTCGAGGACCTCCGCCTCCGTCTTCTCGGTCGCGATGTCGTAGAGGGCGACGTGCCGGGCCGAGCCGCGGATGAGGGCGGCGTAGGCGACGCTGGAGCCGACCGCTCCGGCTCCGACCACGGTGAGTTTCGAGTTCTCGATGACGCTCATGCGCTCAGTCTGACAGTCCCTCCTGCGCGCGGCCAGGTCTCATTCGCGCCGTTGTTGATCTGGCTTCGGCGTGCGGACCCCGGCGAACGAGACGACCCCGCCCGCGGCGAGCAGGAGCGTGCACGCGATCACCGCGCGGTGGAAGCCTGCGAGGTCCAGCGATCCACCGACGATGAGCGCGAGCGCCGCGATCGCGATCAGTCCGGCGATGCGGGCGACGGCATTGTTGACGGCGGATGCGATGCCCGAACGGCCGGGGTCGATCGCACCGAGGATCGCCGCCGTCAGCGGCGAGACGGTCAGACCGAGCCCGACCCCGAACACGATCATGCTGGGCATGACCTGCCACCAGTAGGAGAAATCTTCAGAGACGGTCAGCAGCAACAGGCATCCACCCGCCATCACGAGTGGCCCGACCGTCATGAACAGGCGAGGACCCCAGCGGCCCGCGAGGGTTCCGGCGCGCGAACTCAGCAGCACGACCAGCACGGTCGTGGGCAGCCCCGCGAGACCCGCCGCCGTGGCGGAGAGCCCCGCGCCCTGCTGCAGGTAGACCACGACGACGAACCCGTTGAGCGTGAGCGCCGCATAGATGAAGAGCGTCGCGACATTGCCCGCCGAGAAGTTGCGCACACGGAACAGGTCGAGCGGGAGAATCGGCGACCGGGCCGTGCGCTGTCGCACCAGGAAGGCGGCGAACAGCACGACGCCGACTGTGAACGTCACCCAGATCGCGGGCGACGACCAGCCCAGATTCGGTTCCTCGATCAGCGCGAAGACGGTCGCCCCCAGCCCGAGGGTGCACAGCAGCGCACCGGTCCAATCGACGGATGCTCCGGGCGCGCGGATGTCGGGCACCCGCATCCGCGGCAGCAGCCACAGCGTGATCGCGACCGGCAGGACGTTGATGAGGAACACGAGACGCCACGACAGCAGGTCGACGAAGAGCCCGCCGAGCACGGGGCCCACGAGCATCGCCGCGGTCGTCAGCGCCGTCCAGATGCCGATCGCGCGGGCCTGCGGAGGGCCGCGAAATGTGGCGGTGATCAGGGCGAGCGAGCTCGGCACAAGGAACGCGCCCGCCGCGCCCTGCACGGCTCGGGCGACGATCAGGAACAGCGGATCCGGCGCCGCGGCGATCGCGACCGAGGCGACCCCGAACCCGATCAGACCGATCCGCATGACAAGCACGCGTCCGAAGGCGTCGCTGAGCGACCCGGCGAGGAGGATGAGCGCGCCGAGGGTGATGAGATACGCATCCACGACCCACTGCTGGGTGACGAGTCCGCCGCCGAGCTCCGCGCTGATCGCCGGGAGCGCGACGTTGACGACCGTGCCGTCCAGGAACGAGACGAACGAGGCGAGGACGGCAACAGCCAGCACGACGCGTTCGTTCGCGCCGGTTCCGGATGCGGGTGTGTGTGCCATTGCCGCAAACCTAGTCCGCTGGTCCGAGACGGACACACGCCGTCGATTTCTGTCGCTCGGGGTAACACTCGCATCCGTTCCTGCGCGATCTGCGTACGGTCGAAGCATGACCACGAGATCGTCGCGGGCGACCCCCGCGGAACCGGACACCCGCACCGAGCACACGTTCGGTGCCTCGCTCGATGCCGCCAGCTTCAAGGAGCTCTTCCGCGGACACCCCGGCGGCGTCGCGGTCATCACCGCCGAGGGCGAGTCCGGTCCCGTCGCGCTGACGGCGACCTCCGTCGCATCCGTCAGCGCGGATCCTCCGCTGCTGATCTTCTCCCTCTCCGGCAGCTCCTCGGCGACGCCCACGCTCGCCTCCGCGGAGACGGTCGTCGTGCACCTGCTGGACGAGCACGACCTCGACCTCGCGCAACTGTGCGCGACCAGCGGCGCCGACCGCTTCGGCGGGGCGCAGCCGTGGACGCGTCTCGTGACGGGCGAACCGGTGTTCGGCGACGTGCGGGCGTGGGTGCGCTGCGCGATCGTCAGCCGCATGCAGGCGGGCGACTCGACCGTCCTCGCCGCGCACGCACTGCAGTCCGACATCGGCCGGCCGACCGGCCAGGACGAAGGACCCGGCGCGCTGGTCTATCACAACCGGACGTGGCACCGCCTCGGCCCGCACAGCGTGCACAACGCCTGACGGGCCTTTGGCGTCGCCAGTGGCGTGCGGCGATTGGCGGGGTCCCGCGCGTTCGCGTAGACTCGACCGCGGTGACGTGTCCGAGCGGCCGAAGGTGCAACTCTCGAAAAGTTGTGTAGGGTAACCCCCTACCGTGGGTTCAAATCCCACCGTCACCGCCATTTTTCCCAGATCAGCGCTCCTTCTTAGGGGCGCTGATCTGCGTTGCGGCGCCCGGCGCGGCTCGAGTGTCGTAGCGGCGGCGCGGTCGTGTTCGCTGGGCCCGCCTCCTGCGCGGCCCGTTCGCCGACACCGCCCAACCCGAGGAGTTCTCATGCGCACGCGCCGCCTGAACCTATCCGCCGTACCGTTCGCCCTGACCGCCGTGATCCTCGCCGGCTGCACCGCGCAGTCCACGAGCACGACGTCCGAGTCCACGACCTCGTCCGGCACGTCGACCACGCAGGCTGCCGTCGTCATCGACTCCGACCTCCAGGCCGAGGCGGTCATCGCGGCCAACGACGACTCCACCGTCACCCGCGACGACGAGTGGTCGGAGGACGACGCCGTCGACGTCGTCCTCCACGGCTCCACAGCCACCACCGACGCGTCCGGCATTGAGGTGTCGGACGGCACCGTCACGATCACCGAGTCGGGTGTCTACCGCCTCAGCGGCTCTCTCGAAGGCTCGGTCGTCGTGGCCGCGCCCGACGACGCGCTGGTGGTGCTGATCCTCGACGGCGTCGGCATCCAGAACTCCGCCGGACCGGCGATCCGTGTGGACTCGGCCGACGACGTCGCGATCTCGCTCGCCGCGGGAAGCGAGAACACGGTGTCGGATGCTTCGTCCTATGCCGACGACGCCGACGCGAACGCCGCGATCTACGCCGCCTCCGACCTGACGATCACGGGCACCGGCTCGCTCACCGTCACCGGAAACGGCAACGACGGCATCGCGACGAGCGACGACCTCGTCATACTCTCGGGTGACATCACGGTCGACGCCGTAGACGACGGTCTGCGGGGCAAGGACTCGCTCACGATCGAGGGCGGCACGATCGTGGTGACCGCCGGCGGCGACGCACTGAAGTCCGACCAGGACGACGACACCACGCGCGGCTGGATCCTCATCGAGGGTGGCGACCTCACCGCGACAAGCGGCGACGATGCCCTCGCGGCCGCGACCGACGTCGTGATCACAGGCGGCACCGTCTCGCTCGACGCGGGATCGGGCAGCGACACCACCGATTCACCGAAAGGCGTCTCGGCCGGCGCCGTCGCGGTGCTCGACGGCGGCGACATCACGATCACGGCGACCGACGACGGTGTGCACTCCGACGGGTCGGTCGGCATCGGCGGCGCATCCGTCGACATCGCCGCGGGAGACGACGGCGTGCACGCCGAGCAGACCCTCGAGATCCGCGACGGCGAGGTGACTATCCACGCGGTCGAGGGCCTGGAAGCGCCGGTCATCGTGATCGAGGGCGGCGGCATCACGGTCAACGCATCGGATGACGGCATCAACGCCTCCGCCTCCGACGTCGTCACGTCGGGCCTCGGCATCACGATCTCGGGCGGCGACATCACGATCGTCATGGGCAGCGGCGACACCGACGCCATCGACAGCAACGGCGACCTCACGATCACCGGCGGCACGCTCGATATCACTGCAAACTCTTCATTCGACTACGACGGCACCGGCTCGATGACCGGCGCGACCGTCACCGTCAACGGCGAAACCATCACCGAACTCACCAACTCGATGATGGGCGGGGGCGGCATGGGCGGATCCGGCATGGGCGGAGCCCCCGGCGACGGCCGGCGCCCCTGATCGGCCAGCGCCCCTGATCGGCCAGCGGGCCCGATCACCGTTGAGTTACCTCACTTTGCTGCCTGTTCCGCGCCGAGGCAGCAAAGTGGGGCAACTCAACGGTGGGGTCGGGCAACCTCGCGTTCGGACAGGCACTCGCCGCCGGAGGGCACCTCGCGCCAGGGTGAGCGCATAGGATCGGGGGGTCGCGCGCGAGAGGGAGTGACCACGGTGACACAGAGGCAGATCTTCGATGCGGATGCCCGCGCCATCGCCTATCTGGACGAGGGCGAGGGTCCCGCCGTCGTCCTGATTCCCGGTCACGGGCAGGATGCTGGTGCCTTCGCCACGCTCACACACATCCTGGCGGACGAGGGTTTCCGCGTCGTCGGCGTCGAAGGCCGCAAGGATCCGGTCGGCCTGCCCGAGCAAGCCCAGGACATCCTCGACCTGATGGACCACATCGGACTCGCGGATGCGTGGATCGGCGGTCACGGCGCATCCGGCGCGATCGCGCGCACCGTCGCCCTCGGCCACGCCGATCGCACGAACGGGCTCCTCCTGCTCGGCGCCACCACCGACGGCGACGACGTGCCGCTCGCGGCGGGACTCCCCGTCCTCATCGTGCACGGCACCGCCGACGAGGTCACCCCGCTCGCACACGCGGAGCAGCTGCAGGCCTCGGCCCCCGACCGCGCGACGCTCGTGCGCATCGACGGCGGCGGCCACCTCTTCCCCACCACGCACCCGGGTGAGGCCGCCTTCGCGATCGCCGAGTACCTCGACTGGGACTGACGCCGCCCCGACGCGCCGCACGTCACGGCAGATATCACTCCGGCCGAATCGGCGGCGGGACGTGGGCCCGGATCTCCGGAATCTCCCCGTCGTATCGCTCGATTTCAACCCGCGTGAGCTGCCCCGTGCACCCCTGAGCGAGCCGGGACGTGCCGATGTCGCGTGTCAGCACGTTGGGATTGCCGTGGCCGCATGTGCCGGACTCGTCGATCGGATCGAACCACGCCCCGGTGGAGAGCTGAACGACTCCCTCCGTCACGCGGTCGCTCAGGCGCGCACCGGCAAGGCATGCACCGCGATCGTTGAACACACGCACTACGGTGCCGTCTTCGATACCACGCGCGGCGGCGTCCATGGGGTGGATGCGAAGTGGCTCGCGCCCCTGGATCTTCGAGGCTTTGCTGTGTGCGCCGACGTCGAGCTGACTGTGCAGCCGCGTCGCCGGTTGGTTGGCGACGAGGTGCAGCGGATACTGCTTCCCAGTCGCGGCGTCCGACGGTGGGAACCAGGTCGGGTGGCCGAAGCAATCCGGATAGCCGAACGAATCGATCGTCTCCGAGAAGATCTCGATCTTGCCACTCGGCGTGGGCAGCGGATGATGGACGGGGTCGGCCCGGAAGCGACCGAATGCGTTCGAGAGGTCCGGGCTGAGCGGGAGCGGTACACGTCCCTGCTCCCAGAACTCCTCGAACGACGGCCAGTCGATTCCCTTCTCTGCCACGACCGAGCGCGCCCGCTCGTACATCCAGACGAGCCACTCCCGTACCGTCCGGCCCTCGGTCAGGGTTGCCTCAACGCCGAGCCGCTGTGCGAGCAGGCGGAAGATCTCGTAGTCATCCTTGGCCTCGCCTACCGGCGGCAGGATGCGATGCATCGCACCGAGGTAACCATCGTTGTACCCAGCCCCAATGTCCTCCCGCTCGATCGTGGTCGTCGCGGGGAACACGATGTCGGCGTGACGCGCCATCGGCGTCCAGAACGGCTCGTTCACGATGACGGTGTCGGGTTTGCTGAGTGCCCGCCGCAGCCTATTCAGGTCCTGATGATGATGGAACGGATTGCCGCCTGCCCAGTAGACGAGTCGTATGTCCGGGTACACGAGCGAGTGCCCGTTGTACTGAAAGGTCTCCCCCGGATGCAGCAGTAGATCCGCGATCCGCGCAACGGGGATGAAGTCCCGTACCGGATTCGACCCCTGCGGCAGGCTCGGTAGCTTCATGTCCAGGCGTGGACGGCCGATGTGGCCCATCGCCCCGAGCGCAAACGTGAACCCAGCACCCGGCGCCCCGAACTGGCCGATCATGGCAGCCAACGTCAGTGCCATCCAGACAGGTTGCTCGCCATACTCGGAACGTTGCAGCGCATACGCAACGCTGATCAACGTACGGCGACTCGCCATTCGTCGAGCGAGGTCGATGATCCTCTCCTGTGGGACGCCGGTCAGCTCCTGCGCCCACGACGGCGACTTGGCCTGGCCGTCGATCTCCCCTGTCACGTAGCGTGCGAAGCGGTCGTATCCGACGGTGCACCGGTCGAGGAAGGCACGATCAACGAGGTCCTCCTCAATGAGCACGTGCGCGATGCCCAGCATGAGCGCAACGTCGCTGCGCGGACGGACCGCGATGTGCTCGGCGTCCAAGGACGCCGGCAGATCGTCGCGCAGAGGGCCCACGAGCACGAACCGGCATCCGCGTTGGTACGCCTCCTGCATCTGTGCGGGGACCACATGCGTGCTGAGCCCGCCGGGCGCAACCGCGGCGTTCTTGACCGCCATGCCACCGAAGGCCACGACCAGATCGGTCGTCTCGACGATCTCAGCCCACGTCACACCGTTCGCGACCTGCTGCCAGTCCGCCACCACCCGTTCGAGGATGACCTCGGCCGCGGCCGAACTGTACGTGTTCCGCGACGAAACGTACCCGCCGAGGCAGTTGAGGAAGCGGTGCACCTGACTCTGCGCATGGTGGAAGCGACCCGCCGACGACCACCCGTACGACCCGCCGAACACCGAACGGGGACCACTCTCGCTGTCATACACGGACCGCAGAGCGTGCGCAGCCAGATCGAGTGCCCGGTCCCACGACACTGCCACAAACGACTCTCGACCGCGTTGCGACGACGGCCCTGGGCCGTCGGTCAGCCACCCCTCGCGAACCATCGGCTGCGCGATGCGGGCGGGGTGCCGAACCGAACTGGCGATGTTCTCCAGGATCGGCGATGGGTCCGGATCGTCGGGTGCGGGCTTCAGCTCGACACCGTCGATGGTGTCCCGCGCGAGGAACGAGCCCCAGTGGGCGCGATTGGGCCTGAAGCGGTTCGCGGCGGCGTGGACGCGGGTCATCGAACGGTGTTTCCCGCGTCGACGGGCAACGAAACGCCGGTAAGGAATCGACCCGCCGACGAGACGAGGAAGAGGATCACTTCGCTTACGTCGTCGGGCTGCAACCAGGGCACATCCAGCAGTTGGGCGCCACCGAAGATCGGCGCGACATCCTCGCGCGTCACGGTCTTGGGGTCGCGGTCGGGCATGAACAGCGCGTACGTCGGCTCGTTGTGGATCAGGTCGGTGTCGACGTTGGTCGGATGGATGGCGTTGACCCGGATGCCGAAGGGAGCGAGCTCGATCGCAAGCGCCTTCATGAGTCCGACCAGCCCGTGCTTGGCGGCAGTGTAATGAGCGAGGTTGCGGATGCCCTTCAGCCCGGCCACTGAGCCGGTGAGCACGATCGATCCACCGTCGCCATGGCTCTTGAGATGCCGGATGGCTGGGCGCACTGTGCGGAAGACGCCGCCGAGGTTTACATCGATCATCTCGTCCCACACGTGATCAGGCATCTCCTCGACAGCCGAGAACGAGCCGATGCCGGCATTGGCGAGCACGATGTCGAGGCGGCCGAGTTCGGCGACACCGGCGTCGACGGCTTCCGTCATTCCGCGGCCGTCGCGGACGTCGCACTCGAAGGTCACCATGCGCCGATCCAGCGCCTCTATCGCGCGCGCCGTCCTGGCGAGGTCGGCGGCCGTCGCCATCGGGTACCCGACCGTCGGCAGCGCGGAGGGCACGTCGATCCCGATGATGTCGGCGCCCTCGCGGGCGAGGCGTAGGGCGTGCGCCCGTCCCTGACCACGAGCGGCTCCGGTGATCAGCGCTACTCTTCCTTCGAGCTGTCCCATCTGACTCCCTCTCCGATTCGGTTCCGCAACGCGCATTCATGACGCGCTCCTGCCGCGGATCACACGCCAAGGCTCGCGTTCTGGACGGCCGCTGTGCCCATCAGAGCACTGACGACGGCCCGCTCCGTCCACTCCACCTGCTCAAGCGCAACCTCGCTCGCACGGTCAGCGTCGCGATCCCGGAGCGCGTCCAGCAAGTCGCTGTGCTCGTGTGCGTATCCGGTCGCCCGAGGAGGAGACAGCACGATACCGAGGTATACGTATCGATCCAGCTGCTCGATGACGTCCCGCAGCATGCGCGTCAGCTGGGTGCTTCCGCTCGCGCGCGTGACGCCTAGATGGAAAGCCGTGTTGACCTTGATGAAGGACACGACGCTGTCATGGTCGCTGGGATCCACGGGTACGTCGCAGAGCGCCTCGAGCTCGTTCAGCCCGGCGATATCGACTCCGCGTTCGGCGGCAATCCGCGCCGCCGCGGGCTCGAGCAGCTTCCGGGCGAGGAACAACTCCTGCGCGTGGGCAAGTGTGAGCGGCGCGATCTCGTGTCCCTTGCGGGGGTGCGATATGACGAGGCCCTCCCGCGCAAGTCTTACGAGCGCCTCGCGTACCGGCGTCTTGCCGATGCTATATCGGCTGACGAGTGCACTCTCGGTGATGAGAGTGCCCGGTGGCAGCAGGTGGTAGAGGATGTCATCGCGGATGACCTCGTAGGCACGATCTGTCAGCGTCACCCGAGCGACGGGTGAGTGCCGCTTCTCTACGCTGTTGCTCATTCGCTTCTCCTCCTCGGCACCGGCGCAGATCTCGCAGCTTCGACGCGGATACCGGCACGGCTGTGAACTACCTTCCTCCATCGCGTCGTGCGGCGCTAGCGGGGGTCTGTCGTTCCATGAGCCTCTTCTGATATGTTACATATGATTGATTGATACGCCAATGGCGACAAGGTGTGGTGACAAGTGCGAGAAGCAGTCGTATCCGATGTCCGAGAGCCCAGGGGGAGCATGCTGATCGGCGCAGCGCTCCGATCAGGAGGCGCCGGAACCTACCCCGTGGTCAATCCCAGCACCGAGCAGGTCGTGGGACTCGCGCCGGAGGCCACGGCGGCCGACGTCGCGGATGCCGTCGCCGCAGCACGCACCGCATTCCCCCAGTGGTCGGCAACCGGCGTCGCCGACCGCGCAGCGCTGCTACGCCGAATCGGCAGCGAGCTGCGCGCGCGAAGCGCGGAGTTGGGCGCTCTGATGTGTGCAGAGGGCGGTTGCCTGCTGGCCACGGCCGAGTCCATGGTGGAACGGGCGGCACAGCGATTCGACCGCTTCGCGGACCTTCTGCTCCGGCAGCAGCCGATCCCGATCGCGGCCGAGACGCGGCCGCACATGCCCCCCCAAGAGACCCTCGCCTTCGGAGAGATCAGTCGCCGCCCGCATGGGGTCGTCGCATGCATCACGCCGTTCAACTTCCCCCTCATCGGTGCGGCCGCCAAGATCGCTCCTGCGATCGCAATGGGCAATACGGTCGTCTTCAAGCCCGCGCCTCAGGACCCGCTCGCGGTGCTCAGGCTCGGTGAGATCTGTGTGGACGCCGGTCTACCCGCCGGTGTCGTCAACATCATCAGCGGATCGCAGGCAGAGACGGGCCGAGTGTTGCTCGCCTCGCCCGATGTCGACATGGTCAGCTTTACCGGCAGCACCGTGGCCGGCACAGAGATCTACCGCACCGGAGCCGAAACGATGCGGCGCATGCTGCTCGAGCTCGGCGGCAAGGGGGCGCTCATCGTCCGCAAGGACGCCGACCTCGAAGGAGCCGTGGAGGCACTCTCCCGAGTCTGGACCTACTACTCTGGCCAGTGGTGCGCTGCTCCGACGCGCGCGATTCTCCATCGCGACGTTCACGCAGAGGTCGTCGAGCGCCTCCGCACACTCGGTGCAGGGCTCCGTCTGGGAGACCCATCTGATCCGGCGACGCAGATGGGACCAGTGATCTCCTCCCTCCAGCGCGATCGCATCGAGGCGATGATCGAGGGCGCGGTCGCCGCCGGTGCGCGGCAACTCATCCAGGCGCCTACCCGGGGCGGGCGGGAGACAGGATTCTTCGTGCCACCCGCGTTGCTGGTGGACTGCACCCCGGACATGGAGGTCGTGCAGAACGAAGTCTTCGGCCCTGTGCTCAGCGTCCAGTCATACACAGAGGACGACGAAGCGATCGCCTTGGCCAATGACAGCCGCTTCGGGCTGACCAGCTACATCTACAGCGGCGACACCGCACGAGCATGGGAACTTGCACCCCGGTTGCGCAGCGGCACGGTCCTCATCAACTTGCCGGCGCCGCACGACGGGCTTCCCTTCGGCGGCGTGGGGATGAGCGGGTTCGGTCGCGACAACGGGGTCTTCGCTCTCGAGTCGTACTCGGAACCTCAGGGGATCGCGGCTGGACTCTGACCGGCCGCCTCCGCCGACACCACATACGACAGACAGGAGCATCTCGGTGGCCGAACTCTTCCGCACCCTGCCGGAACTTGCGGCATTCGTCCCAGACGGCGCCCGCATATGTCTACCCAAGCAGTATCCCTTCGCGCTCCTGCGCGAGCTCGTCCGTCAGGGACGACGCGATCTCGACGTCATCGCTGCGCCGACGGGAAACTTCGGCATCGACTTCCTTGTCGCCGCCGGCGCCGTGCGCTCGGTGGAGGCCGGCGCAGTGCAGTTGGGCGAGTACGGGCTGGCCACGAACTTCAACCGTGCGTGGGAGGAGGGCTCGGTCCGGTTCATCGAAACCTCGTGCCCTGTCATCGAAGGCGCCCTCCGTGCGGGCGCTGCTGGAGTCACCTTCACTCCCGTACCGGGTCTGATCGGGTCGGACATCCTCGTCGACCGCCCCGACTTCCTGATGATCCCTGATCCGTTCGCACCCGACTTCGACATCGTGCTTGCACCCGCGCTCGCACCCGACTTCGCGCTCATTCATGGGCTACGCGCCGACCGCCGGGGAAACGTCGTCTGCAGCATCCACAACGACGAGCGCCTGATCAGCAGCGCGTCCACGACGGTGCTCGCGACGGTCGAGAGCATCGAGGACGACGTGACCTCTTGCATCGCCGGCGATCAGCAGGTGATTCCGAGCATCTACTTCGATGCAATTTCCGTGGTTCCGGAGGGCGCACACCCGCAGGGACTCCACGGACTGTACGAAGCGGATGCGGGCGCGCTGCGCGCCTACGTACGTGCGGCCAGGACGCCCGAGTCGATGCGCGCGTATATCGACCGCGTCGTGCTGCAGGCCGAGAGTGAACCGGACTACCGCCGCCGCGCCGATGAGGAGGCAAGCGATGTCTGACGTGCGCATCGAAGAGCTGATGGCCGTGCTATGCGCTCGGGAGATCCGCGACTGGGAACGCATCGGCGTGGGGGCGAACTCGCCGATCCCAGCCGCGGGTGCCCTACTGGCGAGCAAGCTGTGGGCTCCCAACACGCGCGAGGCGGGTTCGAGCGGGGACGCGCCTTTCGTGGGTGCGAAGGAGTTCACGGACCTCTTGCAGCGCGGCAAGGTCGATCTCTTCTACTTCTCCGCCGTGCAGGTTGACAAGAGGGGCAACATGAATCTGCAGTACGTGCAGACGAAGGACGGACGCCGTCGCCGCTTCCAAGGGGCCTACGCTGCACCCGTCTATTACTACGGAGCGAAGCGCACCGTGATGTTCCGCGCGGAGCACTCGCAGCGCTTCTTCGTCGACACCGTCGATTACATCACCGCCGCAGCTGCTCAGCCCGAGCGGCTGCGGCGGCACGGCACGCTGACCAAAGTCATCACGCCGATGGCGGTCCTGCAATACAACCCCGCAACCGAACTGCTCGAGCTGTTCTCGATCCACGACGGTTACTCGTTCAACGAGGTTCAGGCCGCCACCGGCTTCACCCTGGTCAAGGCCGACGGGTTCGCTCCCACCATCCTTCCCACCGCCGAGGAGATCGCGGTCCTGCGCACGCAGGTCTTCGACGACATGGTGGGGCTGTATCCCCAGTTCGTCGCGCAGATGCGTTCCCCCCAGGAGGACACACGATGAGGTCGATGAAGGCGACATGGACCGGCAGCAAGCTGAGATTCCAAATCGGCAACGATCGTCTGTCGTCCGTGCAGATCGTCGCGGACGAACCGGCGCCCCTAGGTGACGACGTCGGGTACATGCCGACTGAACTGCTGCTTGCGGCGCTCGGCGGCTGCGTCGGGATGAATGCGACGGCACTACTGCGTAAGCGCAGGCTGCCGTTGGCCGGTCTCGCGGCGGTGGTGTCTGGTTCGCAGGCAGAGGAGTGGCCCCGTCAGTACACCCGCATCGAGATCGTCTTTGAGCTTGCTTGGACAGAAGCGCCCGACGATGCGCTTGTCGACGCAATGCTCGAAAAGGCAGTCCACTCGTACTGTCCTGTAGGCGGAACACTCTCGCCGGAGGTCGAACTTGTGATCCGCCGGCAGGACGTGATCGCAGATGCCTAAGAGTGCACATGCGGGGGCTCCGCCCGCCGATCTGGCCGGCGTGCGCATCCTCGACTTCTCGCCGACCATCGGAGCGCTGGCAACCTCCGCGCTCGCGGATATGGGCGCAGAGGTGATCCATGTCGGCCGACCTCCGCGCGGGAGCCGACTCGAGCCGGTCGGGCGCAACAAGCGCAGCATCGCGGTCGACTTGAAGTCCGATGCGGGGCGCGACATTGCGCACGAACTCGCGTCCCGCGCCGACGTGGTCGTGGAGGGGTTCCGGCCGGGTGTCGCCGAGCGCCTCGGCATCGACGCACCCAGTCTGCGGGCGCTCAACCCCAGCCTGGTGTACTGCTCACTGTCGGGCTACGGTCAGGACGGACCGTATGCCCGATGGGCCGGGCACGATCTGAACTACCAGGGAGTCGCCGGATCCGTCGCCTTCGATGTCGAGCGCCGGCCAGAGATGCCGAGTGGGCCCTGGTCGGATCGCACGGCGGGCTTTCTCTTGCAGATCGCGGTCCTGCGCGGGCTCTTCGCCCGCGAGTATCACGGCGTGGCCGAGGACTACGACGTCGCACTCGTCGACGCCACCGCAACCGTGCCATTGGATCAGCAGTACGGAGTCGCGGGTGTAGGGCGCATGCCGACCGGCGCGATGTCCGGCTCGTCGCTACCCAAGACCGAGATGATCCGCGGCGATTACTGCTGGTATGCGATGTACCGGTGCGCCGACGACGAGTGGATCAGCATCGCGTGCCTCGAGCCGCAATTCTGGGCGAGGTTGTGCCACGCGATCGGCCGTTCCGAGTGGATACCCGCACAGTTCGACATGGAGCAGCAGGAGGAAATGCGCGCCGAACTGGCTGCCCTGTTCGATACGAAGCGGCGCGACCTCTGGCTCGCTGAGCTCATCGGTGCCGATCTGCCCGTCGCACCCGTCCACCGCATTGACCAAGTCGCGGCCGATCCGCACCTGAGTCATCGGCAATCATTCGTGTGCACCAGACTGCCCGGCGGCCAGCCCATGCTCCAGGTGGGTTTACCGATGCGCTCCCACCACGACATCGACATCTGGCGCTCGATGACCGTTGTGGGCATGGACACCATCGAGGTGCTCGCTGAACTCGGTCGCAGCGACGCCGACATCGCCAGCCTGCTCGCGACGGGAGTAGCAGAATCCGTCACCTTCCCGGGTGCACCAGACACGACGAAAGGAACGGCCGACCATGGATGAGCAGAGCAGCTTTCTGCCGATGCTGACAGGAATCCGGGTTCTGGACTTCACGCATGCGCTGGCAGGGCCGTTCGCGACCCAGATGCTCGCTGACCTCGGCGCAGACGTCGTCAAAGTCGAGCCTCCGACGGGCGACAACACCCGGCGGGTGCCACCACACTTCGTCGACGGCACATCGCTGTACTTTCACGCGATCAACCGCAACAAACGCAGTCTTGCGATCGATCTGAAGAGCGACGAGGGTCAGCGTATCTTGAAGCAACTCGTCGCCGATGTCGACATCGTCATCTCCAACTTCAGCCCTGGCGTCGCTGGGCGCCTCGGCTTGACGCACGCGCAACTGAGTCGGATCAACCCGCGGATCATCACCTGCACGATGTCATCTTTCGGTCCGCACTACCGAGGCAAGGCGCGCGGAACCGACATGATTGCGCAGGCCATGGGCGGGGCCATGTCGATCACGGGTCATGCGGGCGGAGGGCCGGCACGAGCGGGCGTGCCGACTGCCGACCTCACCGGCGGCTTCTACAGCACGATCGCTGTGCTTGCCGGTCTGCAGCATCGCTCACGCACCGGAGAGGGTATCGGCCTGGACACGTCTCTCTTCCACGCCCAGTTGTCGCTGCTCAGCTACATGGGCGCCTACGTCGCACGCACAGGCGAGCCCCTCGGCCCCCTCGGCTCCGGCTACCCTGCGACGGTTCCAGCGCAGGCCTTCGAAGCGGTCGATGAGAAGTGGCTCGTGATCGACGCCGGCTTCAACCACCACTTCGCTGCGTTGTGCACTGCGATCGGCCGGCCCGATCTCGCCGATCATCCCGACTACCGCGAACGCTCAGATCGGCTGGCGACGAAGGCGGCGCTCGTCGCTGACCTGCAGAACGTCTTCCGCACACGGCCGCGTGACGAGTGGGTGTCGGTGCTGCAGGCGCATGGCGTCCCGGCAGCACCGGTGAACGACATGGTCGAGGCCCTGCGGTCGGAGCCCGCACAGGAGGGCGCACTCGCTCCCCTCCGCATCGACGATGACACCATCGAGGTCCTGCGCACGCCGATCTGGACTCACGGCGCCAACGAACACGCGATGTCACCGCCTCCGCGGCTGGGAGACGGCACACGCGCTGTGCTCACCGAGTTGCTCGAGTACTGCGAGGAGGACGTCGACCGACTCATCGCCGATGGCATCGTGCGCGAGGACATCAAGAGTGAATGACCGTTGACAGAAGAGTGCAGTATGAGGCGCTGCTCACCGATCTCTGCACTGAGGCCGCTGATCTCGACGCGCTACTGGGCGAGCTTGCGCCCGAGCAGTGGCGCATCGACACGCAGTCCCGCGGCTGGACGATCGCGCACCAGATCAGTCACCTGGAGGCAACCGAGCAACTCATGCACGCGGCGATCACGGATGAGCCGCTCTTCCGACAGCGTGTGCCGACAACACGCATCAAGCCCGAGATCAGCCACCGCGAGCTTGATGACCCCCAGCTGGGGTGCATCCGGTGGGCGCGGTGGCGACGGTCACGCCGTGCACTGCTGGACGAGTTCCGGAATGCGGCACCGGACGATCGGATGCCCTGGGTCGGCCCCTCAATGAGTATGACAAGCGCGGCGACCGCGCGGATCATGGAGATCTGGGCGCACGGAGAGGACATATACGCGGCGGTGGGTGCACGACGGGCGGCCACCCCGAGGCTGAGACACATCGCACATCTCTCCGTGGCGGCGCGCGATTTCTCCTTCATCAACCGTCGACTGGCGCCGCCCACCGAGCCGTTCCGAGTCGAGATCACGGGGCCGGACGGCGTGGTCTGGACATGGGGTCCACAGGACGCACCTCAACGCGTGACGGGTTCGGCGTACGACTTCGCCCTGCTGGCCACTCGGCGGCTGCACCGATCCGACGCCGACGTGGCGGCCACCGGGCGGGACGCGGTGCGGTGGCTGAAGACGATCCAGGCATTCGCGGGGGCTCCGGGCCCACGTCGCCGGCCCGAGGGTGCCGCACGTCACCGCACCGAACTATCGCCTGGCGCGTCATCGACCGACGCAGTCGGAAATACCTCTTGACAGGTCAAGACACCATGGTCAGTATGTGTAAACACCCTTCTTAATATATTAAGGGATTTGCTCCACACGGACGACTCACCCGGGTCGACCGACGGTATGAGAGGTCCTGGAGGACACAATGAGGCGTAGTTCTTCGGCTGCTGTGCTGACAGCCGTAGCCATGGTGGTATTGGCTGGATGTGCGGGGAGCTCCGAGGACCCGGAAGGCTCGACGGAGCCGACGAGTGACGAGACTCTGCTCTGGGCCGCCGTGACGGGGGAACCTCCCATCAGCTTCACCGACGCCAACGGCACGCCTATCGGCATGGACCCCGACCTCGCCCGCGCGATCGCCGCCAAGATGGGCGTCGGAGTGGAGGTCATGCCCGAGGCGTTCCAGAATTCGCTGCTGGGGCTGGACGCGAAGCGGATCGACGTGGTCGGCGGCGCGAGCATCACCGAAGCGCGCATTGAGAAGTACGACATGGTTCCCTACTCGACCGGCGCCTACGGCATGCTCACGCGCGCCGACAACGGTGCCGACATTCCCGATTCCCTCGATGAACTCTGCGGGTTCACACTCGCGATCAACGCTGGCGATGTGATGATTCCGATGCTGCAGGAGCTGAGCGAGGCGTGCACAGCGGCCGGCGAACCGGCGATCACCGTCAGCGAGTTCCCCGACGCCACCGCGAATGGACTGGCCGTCCAGAGCAGCCGCGCCGACGCGTGGGTGGGACCCACGATTGCGCAGGGTTACACGGCGAAGGTCGACCAAGGCAAGTGGGAGCGGACCGGACCGGTGTGGGGGAATGCGACTATCGGTTTCGTCACCCAGAAGGGCGCCGGACTGGCGGAGCGGATCGCGGACGCGATCAATGAGCTGATCGCCGATGGCACGTACGAGGAGATCATGTCCACTTACGGACTGACCGACAACATGATCACCAAGGCCACCGTCAACCCTGACCTGGGCTCCTGATAGGAGGACCATGGAAACTCAGCGTGGAGTCTCCGGGACCATCGATCAGATCGGCGGTCCCGGCCGTCCGGAGGCTGGGCGCGACGCGGATTCCGCACCGCGGCTCGTACCGCGCCGTCACTACCTGCGGTGGGCGCTCGGACTGATCGTTACGGTCTACGTCGTCGCGATCGTCGTCTCCTTCGTCACGAACGAGAAGTTCAACTGGGTGGTCGTCGGACGGTACCTGTTCGATCCCATGGTGCTGGCGGGTCTGGGAAACACGCTGTTGCTGACCGTCGTTTCGATGACGGCCGGCCTGATCCTGGGCTACCTGGTGGCCGAAATGGCACTCTCCGACAGCACCCTGCTCCGCGCAGCATCGGTGACCTTCGTGTGGGTGTTCCGCAGTCTGCCGCTGCTCGTGCTGCTTCTACTCCTGTACAACGTCGGGGCCCTCTACGACGTCATCCCCATCGGGCTGCCCTTCATCCCGCCGATCCTCACGTTGCCGACCAGCGGACTGTCGGCATTCGCCGTCGCGATCATCGCGTTCTCGTTGCACGAGGCCGCGTACAGCTCCGAGATCATCCGGGCGTCGATTCAGTCTGTCCCACGGGGACAGCTCGAGGCGGCCCGCGCGCTGGGCATGACCCGCGGTCGCACGATGCGACGCGTGATCTTCCCGTCCGCGATCCGCGTCGCACTGCCCCCGCTGATGAACCAGATCATCATGATGCTCAAGGGAACGGCGATCGTTGCATTCATCGCCTTTCCCGATCTGCTGTTCTCCATTCAACGCATCTACACCGTCAACTACGAGGTCATGCCACTGCTCATCGTGGCATCCATCTGGTATTTCATCATCGTGTCTGTCGCGACCGTCCTGCAGCGTTCGGTCGAGCACCGCATGGCGCGTGTGACCCGCCGTCGAGGCGCGGCCGCCGGCCCCGTAAGCGTAGGGAAGGCACGAGGTCAGTGACGATGCGAGCAACGACGGGGACCCCCGAAGGAACCATGACTACAACGGCGTCCGGAACGACACCGCTTCTCGAAGCTCACCACCTACGCAAGACGTTCGGCGACATCGTCGCCGTGGACGACGTGTCGCTGTCGGTTCAGCGCGGTGAAGTCGTCTGTCTGATCGGACGCTCAGGATCCGGCAAGAGCACGGTGCTGCGCTGCCTGAACCACCTCGACCCGCCGGATGCAGGCTGGGTCGCCGTCGACGGGGAGGTGATCGGATACCGCGAGCGCGGCGGCGCCCTGCATCAGGTGTCGGAGCGTACTCTCGCGAGTCAGCGCCGCCAGATCGGCATGGTCTTCCAGCAGTTCAACCTATTCCCCTACCTGACCGCGACCGAGAACGTGATCGAGGCCCCAGTCGGCGTCCTCAAGCACAAACGCTCCGAAGAGGTGGAGGTCGCGCATGACCTGTTGCGGCGGGTCGGGCTCGAGCACCGTATCGATGCCTACCCGGGCCAGATGTCGGGCGGGGAACAGCAACGAGTGGCGATCGCTCGCGCCCTCGCCATGAAGCCGAAGGTCATGCTCTTTGACGAGCCGACATCGGCACTCGACCCCGAACTGGTTCGCGAGGTACTCGAGGTCATGCAGGCACTCGCCGAGGACGGCATGACGATGATCGTCGTCACGCACGAGATGCGATTCGCACGTGAGGTCGGCTCTCGAGTCATCTACATGGACGCGGGGCGCATCGTAGAAGAGGGCACAGCCGAGGTGCTGCTTACCCAGCCGAGTCAGGAACGCACACAGCGGTTCCTTTCACGCATGCTGTAGCGCTGACGGACCACTGACGCCGACCCGACGACCTCGCGGTCCCCACGGGCGGCCAACGACCTGCCCGATGCCCGTATGCTCGGGCCATGGCCCTCGGAGCGACGATCCACACGTTCGACGTGCAACTGGCGGATGTCGACCGCGGCGTCTACGAGGACCTCACCCTCCGCGTCGCCCGGCATCCGTCCGAGACGGAGGCGTTCATGATGACCCGGATGCTCGCCTACTGCCTCGAGTACGAGGAGGGCATCGGGTTCAGCGAGGGCATCTCGGCCACCGACGAGCCGGCGGTGCTCGTGCGCGATCTGACGGGCCGGGTCACCGCATGGATCGAGGTCGGCGCCCCCGATGACGCCCGCCTGCACTATGGCAGCAAGCTCGCCGACCGTGTCATCGTGTACACGCATCGCGACCCCGCCAAGGTGCTCGCGCCGTGGGCGGGCAGGCGCATCCACCGCGCCGAGGACATCGTCCTGCGCAGCTTCGATCCGGGATTCGTCGACGCCGCGGTCGCACTGCTGGAACGACGCAACACGATGACCCTGTCGGTCACGGAGGCGCAGCTGTACCTCGATCTGAACGGAGCCGCCCTCACCTCCCGCATCCACGAGACCCCGATCCTGGCGCAGGATGCACGGAAGGAGACTGGATGAGCCACATCCGCAGTGCGGCTCTCGCCGAGACGGGCTACGTCGTGCTCGACCGCTACGACCAGGCCCAGGATGCCGCCGAGTGGCTCGAACTCGAGTACGTGCGCTGGCGTTCGTCGGGCATCACCCGCTTCGCGCCTCTCGCGAGCGCGTACGGCGAGGTCGAGTGCAACGGGTTCTGGAACCACACGCCGCCGCGCACCGACAAGGACGGCGTGTGGGTCGAATCTCAGGTCGCCCTCGCACCCGCGCTCACACGGCGCGCGCAGGAACCGGGCGCGAACGTGGGGCGTTGCCGGGTGATCGAGCTGCAGCCCAACACCTACGCCGATGCCCTGTACAACCTGCATCAGGACGACAACAACCGCCTCAATCCGGATGGCACCGGATGGGTCGTGCGCGGGTTCCTCAACCTCACCGACGACCCTGATTCGATGCTGATCCTCCGGGCCGACCGGTTCGACTCGACCGGGGAGATCCGCCTCCCTCTGCCCGCCGGATCCCGCCTGATCGTCGACACCCAGCGCTTCTGGCACGCCGTCTGGCATCCCGGCGCGCAGCCCCGATACAGCCTCATCACCTCGTGGACGTCCGGGCCCGAACTCGACGCCTACATCGCGCGCGAAGGCGGGCGGACGCACGTGCCGAACGCCCCGATCTCCGCCGAAGTGGTGGCGGATGCTCAGGCCGAACTGCATCGACGTCTCGAAGAGCGCGAGCGCATCCTCGCGGCGCAGGGTCTCGCGCTCGACGCGACGGTGAGCGAGCAGGGCTGAGCCCTCCCCGGCGCGACCGGCTCGGGCATCCGCCTTGGCCCGTCCGGCCCGCCGCAACCGCCATGTCGGAGGCCCGACGTACGCTCGATGCCATGCCACCTCGCCGTTCCACCGCCGCCCCGTTCGCCTGCTCCGAATGCGGCTGGACGACCTCGAAATGGGTGGGACGCTGTGGCGAGTGCCAGCAGTGGGGGACGGTCGCGGAGGCCACGCAGAAGACCGGCGTCCTGCGCGACTTCTCCCCCGTCGCACCCTCCGCCGGACGCGCCGCACGCCCGATCACGGAACTGACGACCGCCGAGTCGCCGCGCCGACCCACCGGCGTCGACGAGTTCGACCGCGTGCTCGGCGGGGGCATCGTCCCGGGCGCGGCGATCCTCCTCTCCGGCGAGCCCGGCGTCGGCAAGTCCACGCTGCTGCTCGAGGTCGCCGCGCGGGCCGCGCGCGATGGGCATCGCGTGCTCTATGCGAGCGCCGAGGAGTCCACGGCGCAGGTGCGCCTGCGGGCGGAGCGCACCGGAGCCCTCCACGACCAGCTGTACCTGGCGAGCGAGACCGATCTGGCCACCCTCGTCGGCCAGGTCGACGAGGTCGCGCCGAGCCTGCTCATCGTCGACTCCGTGCAGACGGTGTCCTCGTCCCTGAGCGACGGTCTGGCCGGGCATCCGAGTCAGGTTCGCGAGGTTGCGGCGACGCTCATCCGGATCGCGAAGGAACGCGCGCTGCCGGTGCTCATCGTGGGCCACGTCACGAAGGACGGTACGATCGCCGGACCACGATTGCTGGAGCATCTCGTGGATGTCGTCTGCCACTTCGAGGGAGACCGGCAGACGTCGCTGCGCTTCGTGCGGGCGTTGAAGAACCGGTTCGGACCGACGGACGAGGTCGGATGCTTCGAGATGACCGGCGACGGGATCGCCGAGGTGCCCGACCCGTCCGGACTGTTCCTGGGCAACGGCGATCCGGTGAGCGGCACGTGTGTCACGATCTCGATCGAGGGGCGACGAGCGCTGCCCGTCGAGGTGCAGGCGCTCGTGATCCCGTCGTCGACACCGAACCCGCGCCGCGTCGTGAACGGGGTCGAGTCGTCGCGGGTCGCGATGATCCTCGCCGTCCTCGAGCGGCGGGCGCAGCTGCCGCTGGCTCAGCGCGACGTGTACGTCTCCACCGTCGGCGGTGTGAAGCTCACGGAACCGGGCGCCGACCTGGCGATCGCACTCGCGATCGCCAGCGCGGCGAGTGACATGCCGCTCGCCGCGCGGACGGCCGCATTCGGCGAGCTGAGTCTGTCCGGGGAGGTCCGTCCGGTGTCGCACGGCGCGCAGCGCCGCAGCGAGGCGGGGCGACTCGGGTATCGCTCGTTGCTCGATTCATCCGCGAAGGATGTGTCGAGCGCGCTCGCCCAGGCGGGCGTCGATGTCGAACGCGCGCGACTGCGCGCGCGGGCGGAACGAGACGCGGCCGCCGCCGAACGCGAACTGCGCGCGTGGGAGAAGCAGGACGAGAAGGATCGCCAACGCGGTCAACAGCGGTGGCGCGACGACATCTGGCGCGAGTGGCAGCAGGGCGGGTTCGACTCCGAGTGAGAGCGCAGCCCGCGCTCAGAGCGCCCGCAGGCGCTCAGACTGTCCGCCTGCGCTCAGAGGGCCCGCCTGCGCTCAAAGAGACAGCGCGGCGATGAGTTCGTCGGGCTGAGCCTGCATCGGATGCGGACCGGCGATGTCGAGGAACACCGTCGTGATCTCTTCACGGTGCGTCCGCAGGAACGCCAGCAACCAGCCCGGCGATTGGAGCCCCACCGCGGGCGGCAGGCTCGCCGGCTTGTTGGCGGCGTCACTGAACAGCAGCAGGGCGACCTCGCCCGTGGTCGGGTCGCGGTAGGTCCACACCTCGCCCACGTCGAGTGGGTTGTCGCGCGCACCCGGTTTCATGAGCGGCACAACGGTCGTGCCGTTGCGCAGGGCGAGCGCGACGGCGGCCATGTCCTGCTTCTCAAGCGCCTGGGCGAGGGCTTCGGACCGGAACTGCAACGGAGCCTTCCCGCCCTTGCCGTTTCCCGGGCTCTTGCCTGAACCCTTGCCCGTCCGCTTCGCCACCCCTCGAGGCTACCCGCATCCGAACTCAGTACAGGAGGAACCGGAACACCGATGATGCCGTGCGATGGGGGGTGTTGACTCCTGCGTGATTACGCGGAATGAGTGATGTGGACTGCAGCCGTGTTATGGGCTCGGTGGGGACTTCTGCGGACTGGATGCGGACTCAGTTAGGGCAGATCGAACGGTGCGCCGGTCGAGATCGCTTCCGCATAGGCACGGACGATCGATTCTGTCGCGCCCACTGTGTACTTGCTGAGCACTTCGCGGGCGTGGGGAATGATCTCTTCGACGTCGCTGCCGGTCCATTTGTTCCGCAGGAGTGCGTCGCGGCTTTGAAGCAATTGTGATGTCATGCGGCGGATACTAGCGCCGAACCGCGGGCAAGTTGCCCGCGGTTTCTGAGCCGCGCCCGCGCGCGCGTGGGACGGGATGAGAAAGGGTCTAAGGAATGCTGACACCATCTCGGGTCTTCGGTTCTGAAACCGGTGGCAAGTTGCCACCGGTTGGTCGCGGCAAACTTTGCCGCGACCAAGGAGCTGGCGAATCCAGCAGCTCAGGCTGCGCGTCGGTGGCGCAGGTGGTACTTCACGAGTTGCAGATCAAGGCCGAGGTCGCGGGATATGGCTGTGGGTTTCTTTCCATCGCGGTGCATGGCGTCGATCTGCGCCTGCATGAAGGGCGATAGCGCGCGGGACTCGTACGCGCCGGGCGGGAACCATCTGTCGTTGTCGCTAAGGATTTCGGGCAGGTAGCCGGGGTCGGCGCGAAGGGAGAGCGTGACGATGCCGAGGTAGTCGGATAGCTCCTTGCGGTGCCGGGTACGAACGTACTCGTGCAGCGAATCGGGCGGCGTCCACCTCTTGCCGATCCTTGAGGGGATGTTCACGCTGTGGTCCGTGACCTGATTGCGTGCGAAGTCGCGCCACCGTGAAACGACCTCACGGAGCGTGTAGCTGGCGGAACCGGTGCCCACCACGTCGGCGATCTGCCGAAGAGTGAGGTTGTCGTAGTACCGCAGCGCAATGAATGTCTTGTCTTTCGTGCTGAGGGTGGCGAAGTAGTCGACGAGCGTCTGGTGAGTGGCATACCACGAGACAGGCTCGACCGGAGCGCGAAGGTGCGTCCGTTCCTCACCAGCCAGGGCGTGCTCCAACTCATCGTCAAGCGACTTCTGATGCTCGTGGTCGTGGTCGTGGGCGTAGTTGAAGATCGCCCCCTTGACCCTGTTGACGAGGAACGTCCAGAACAGTCCACCGTTGTCGTCTTCGCGTGTCTCACCGCGCTGGGTGAGTTCATCGTCCCAACGTGCGGTGAGCTTGATCAGTTCGATTGCGGCAATCTGTTTGAGGTCGTCGACCGTGATCGTGTGGTCGCCGCGGTCCTTGGCGCGGTACTCCACCCACCTGTAGCGCTTCACGATGTGGCCTTCCAGGGGCGACAGGTATCGACTGATGAGCGGGTCATTCATGGTGTGCTCTCTGCCTCGTCGGTGCGGGTGGTGATGGTCATCTCGTCGCGGTCGAGGTCGAATGTGACGGTGTCGATGCGGCCGAACTGCGGGAGCGCTCCGGCGAGGATCACATCCGCAGCCATGTCGGCGCTGGCATCCCAGTCGGCGACGGCGGTTGCTTCGACCGTCCGCCCGCGTCCCTGCGCCCGCCTGACGGCGTACTCGGAGAATCCGGGACCTGGGTAGGGGGCTTGCTTGTCGAAGACGCGTACGCGGCTGTGGGGTGTGTTGAGTGCGTATACGTCGGTGCGCTCCTGCTGCACGCCCTGGCTGGTCCACGTGTAGCGGGTCACGGCGGCGTCGTACCAGGAGTCGTCGTCACGGCTGATGGTGTCCGACCCGGCGATCATGTTCTCGGCGTACGCGACACGGATCTTGCCTACCCGCGTCCATTGTTCGGTGCGGAGCCGCCAAACCCGCTGTTCGTCGCATACGAGGCGGAGTCCCGCTGCTTGCACGAGCGGGTGCAGGAACTCGAGGGCGTTGATGCCCGCGCGCCAGGCGAACGCGTCCGGCTCTGGTGCGTCTACGAGAAGGGTTCGGGTGGAGGGTGACGCGTTGGCGTCCTCTGCCCACGCGTACGCGTACGTGCTGGTTGTGGGCGTGGACCCGTCGAAGTATCCGGGGTCGAACTCGCCTTCGTCGAACAGCGCCCGGTCGACGTTCAGGATGTTCCCGGAGGTGGAGTTCCGCCACTCGATGATCGGGGTCGCTTTCACGGTCCCTGCGGGTGCGGGCGGGGCGATGAACACCCGGTACTCCCATGTGCTGTACACGGGCGCCCACGGCCCGGACACGTTCGTGAGGATGATGCCCGCGGCGTTGCGGTACTGGACGGTCAATCTGACGTCCATCGTGTGCGGGGAGCGGACGTGCGCGATGAGCACGTGGGATCGGCCCGCGGTCGCGTCCGGGTACTCGTCGAGGAGGTCCGCGCTGACGCGGAGGTTCCCTGTCGCGGCGGTCTGGTTAACGCGGACGAAGCCGGGTTCGTTGCCGACTCCTGCTCCTGAGTCCCAGACGGGCGCGCTCATGCCCGCGCCCGCGGACCACCCGTCGACGTTGAACCTCGCGTTCGGGTTCGTCAAGCGGTTTCGGGCTGACCACCGGGGAATCATCACGGCGTCATCGGAGTCGTCGAGCTCTGCCCCGATCGCGGTATCGAGGACGTAGTTGACGACGTCGCGGAGGCTTTCGAGCAAGAGGGGTGTGGGGTCGTCGGCGAGGGGTGCCCAGTCGGTGAGCAGCGACTCGTCAGACGCGAGGCTGAGGGTGATGACGCCCTCTTGTGAAACGGTGCGGTCACGGAGGACGAGATCGAACTCGCGATGCTGGGCGCCGTCCCTGTCGACGGTGATGACGATGCGGGGCTTGTCCCGTGGGTCGATGTCGCGGAGGTCGGCTTTCACAGGCGGGCCGGGGTCCTCGGGGATCTCACCGCGCATGATGTGGAAGTCGGGCGCACCGTCGCCGAAGAAGTCGATGGGTTCTTCTTCTTCAACCTCGACCGGGGGCGGGTCTTCGACCGGCTCGTTGTACCAAGTAGGAGGCGTCTCGATCCAGATGCGGTCAGGTTCGGAGATCTGGAACGGCGGCGCGCCGTCCTCGTTAAAGAAGTCGAACTGTTCCGCACCGGTCTCTTGCCAGTACCCGCCAGGGTGAGGCTCGACGGGCGTCCAGTGCTTCGGGACGGCAACTTCGAGTTCTGCGGTCACGTGCGGGGCTGAGGTCGCGTCCAGGACGATCCGCCCTGCCCGGATGGACAGTACCGCGTCGGAGCGTCCGGGGCGCTTCACGACGGCCGTATAGGCGTGGGTGGAGATCATTCCGTGGTCTCCTGAAAGCGGAACGTGATCTCCCAAGCTCCGCTGTCGTCCTGGCGCCGCTGAATGTCGCCGTCGACGATGAACAGCATGTCGACGGTGATGCTGTCGGTGTGGGTGAGGACAAACTCTCCGCCTGCGGCGAGAGCTTCCTCAGCGACGGCAGATTCGATGTCGTCGGGGAAGATCAGCCTCAGAGTTCCGGTGCGGACACCAGCGGGCCTCAGCGTGATGTCGGGAACTCTCCGCCCAAGGATGGGGTGGACGATGTTTCGGGATGGGCGAGTGGACTCGTAGCCTGGTGCCGACAGCGGCTTGATGAGTGTGTCGCCTTGGGTGATGACCAGCGACGGCGGTGCCGGCGCCGGGGGCGGCACCGGGGGCTGCGACAGGATGATCACCATCAGATCACTCCCACGTCATCCGGCCGGTGTTGTTGAACTTGACGTCGATGCCGCGGTTCACGCGACGTTGGAGCGCGTCGAACGCCCTGTTCGCTTCGTCCAGCCCGCGAAGGTCGCTGTTCACAAGGAGCTTCGTGGAAACCTGCTTCGGGATGCCGTCCACGTCGCCCTTGAACCGATCGACGTTCTGGTGCGCGAGCTTGGTCTCCGCGTCGATCACAATCTGCGTCTCGTCGGGGAGCGTGAGCAGTTTGTTGCCGAACTCATCGACTTCCTCACTGGCTGTTCCGGCGTCGCGTGCCGCGGCGAGAAGACGCTCGGAGGTGACCGCCAGTGCGGCCTCGGCGTTGTCCTTGGCTTCGAGGGTCGCGGTGTTCACGTCGCGCCAGCGATTGCGGAGGTCGAGCAGCTCGTTGCCGTACGTCTGCGCCTCAGACCCGCCGCCCAGGTTCAGTTCCTGACGCTTCTGCGCCTCCTTCTCCATGAGGTCCACGATCGATGCTTGGACCTTCTCTTGGTCGGTCAGAGATCCGGCCTGAGCGGCGAGGACGGTGGACCGGTCGAGGCCGAGTTTGTGCGCGTCCTCTTGGAGTTGCTTCCACTCGCCGACTCGTTCGGGGTCGAAGATGAGTGAGTTCATCTCGGCGACGACCTGAGCTTCGTTGACGTAGTTGCGGCCTTCCTCCGCTGCCTCCTGGTAGACGCCCGACAGCCGTTCCCGGAGCCGTTCCGCCGCCTCCTCCTGCTCCTGGAGGGACGCGGTGACCAGGCCCAGACCGACGGCGCCGGCGGCGAGAGCAGCAGCGCCAGCGATGCCCGCCGGTCCTGTGCCTGCGAGCGTTGCGGCGAGACCGCCGAGGGTGTCCTGACCGACTTGGCCGAGATCGCTCATGTCTCCGCGGATCGAGCTCACGGCCTCGCCGAGGTTCTGCCCCAGTTCCTGCGTGACCTCCTGCGCCCCGGCCTTCATCTTGCCGGTGCCGTCCTCCGACGCGTCCTTGGCTTCGCGGTAGGCGCGCTTGTACTCCTTTTCGATCGCGTCGGCGGCGCGCTCAGTCTCCTTCTTGAGATCCTTCGTCTCGCCCTGCGCGTCCCGCATCGCCCGCTCAAGCTGCTCGGGGCCTTTGGACTTCCCCAGTTTCAGGAGTTCGTCCTGAGCGTCCTCAAGGGGCTCGATGATGCCCGAGTCGATGCCCTGTTTGAACGCGCGTGTCTCGGAACTGATGCCGACTTGATACCCGCCAGCCATCAGACGCCCGCCTTCTCGAACACTTCGCGAACGGTGCGATACGCGGTCTGAATCCACAGTGAAGCAACGCGCGGGATTGCGTCACGGGTCGACGGGTGGAACACGTGCCCCTTGCTGTAGAACGCGCCGAACGCGCCCCCGAGTCGACGCGTGTAGCGCTTGCCGTGCTTCGACGTCGACGCGACCATTCGGCCAGGCTTGGCACCGAACTCGGTAGGTCCGGCAAGCAGGGACACGGGGACGCCCGACGAGAGCTTCCCGACCTGTGCGGACTTCAGCATCACATTGCTGTCACTGACGGACAGGCGTGCCGATTCGACCAGGACACGGTTCTGCAACCGAGTGCCGGTGTGCTGCGCGATGGATTCTTTCCAGATCGGGGCGGCTTCACTGCGCGTGTACCCGCGGATCTGCTTGCGGACCTCCGCGTCCATGCCGCGTACCGCCTCCACGAGCACGCGCAGATCGTGGGAGACGAGTAGCGAGATCCGCCCCGCCACGGGTCACACTCCCGGGGTGGTGAACGCGGGCTGTCCGTTGACTCCGAGGTTCAGGGTTGCGGTGTTGATGCCGCCGGCTGCGCCGCCGATCTGCGACGGCTGGAACACGACATCGACGGTGATGAGTTCAGCGCCCGTCTGCGGGGTGAACTCGATTGTCTTGGAGGTCCCGGCCCACTCGATGCTCTTGCGCGACAGGGAGCCGGCGGATGCCCAGTCCTGCGCGAACGTGATCTGCAGCTGCCACGTCGGCACACCCACGAGCGACTGGACACCTCCGCCGATGTCGGTGTGCTGTGCGGTCGGTGTGGTCGGGACGAGCGCGAACGAGTTGACGCCCTTGGTGAAGTTGTCGGAACCGATCTTGATGGTGCCGCTCTTGTTGTACGTTGCGACGTTGGGCGCGTCAGCCATGATCAAGCCTCCTCAGGCTCAGGGTCGGTGAGAACGGTCAGGGTGATGTCCCATCCGAAGTTCTTCTCGTTGGGTGAAACGACTTTCTGCGCGTCGGACCAGTTGATGCGGTCGTGGGAGTCGATCGCGGTGAGCAGGGTCGTTACGGCGTCGTCGAGGTCGTCTTCCGCGTCGGCAACCTTCGTGTATGGGGAGAACACGGACATGATGACCGTGTGCCGCAACTGGCCGAGTGAGCCTTCATCGCGCGGTTCGATGCGGGAGTGCTTCAAGACAACGACAGGTCGACGCGTGATCACGTCGGGCACGGACTGCTCCGGGATCACGTCCCACTCGGTGGGCAAGTTGAGCGCGTCAACCAGCCATGACCTAACGGACACTGGGTGCTCCTCGTCGTGGGCGAATCAGGTTCTTCACGTGCCAGTCCAGGGGGTACACGGTGATAGCGAATCCTTCGTCGCCGATCTGCCCGTCCGTGTCAGCGACGGATGCGCGATACAGGTTCTGCGCTTGCCGGAACTGCGCGAGCGCATAAGACTCGGGCACATCGACGTCGAGGATGCCGTGCTCTTCTACCTGCTGCCGAAACCTGCGGGGGGCGTAGGCGATGACCTGATCGCGTGCGACGTCAAGGAACCGCTTGAGCATGGGGAAGTCGATCCTGCCGACATCCGCCCACTCGTCGCTCAGGTCGCTCGGTGTCAACCACGAACCCATGGCCTACGCCCCCGTCCGGCTTACTCGGCCGTGTCGTAGGTGGCGGTGTCGACCGACACGACGGCGCGGGCGTTCGCGGTGATCGTCGCCCAGTACGCGAAGACCGCGGGGTCGATCGCGCCGTGGTGGGGGTCGATGCCTTCGACGCGGATCGGGGACTCGCCGCCGAGCTCGTAGAAGGTGATGGCCTCCTTCGCGCCGACGATGACCTTGCCCGTACCGACTGCGGCGGGCTGGAGGCGGAAGTTGGCCACCTCGCCGTCCTCCAGGCCGAACGCGGCGCGCAGGTACTCCAGCGTTGCGTCCTTCGGCTTGAGGATGATCTCGCGCCACAGCTCCGGGGAGACGAGCGCGTAGCTCGGGCGGTTCTCGGTCGCGATGACCTGCAGCGCACCGTCCACGACAGCCACGAGGCCGGGAGCGACCGCGTCGGCCGCGGTCGACGGCTCGGGAAGCTCGGTCACGTCCAGCGGGGTCGCGGCCGCGATGATCGCGGCCAGCGCCTTCGCATCGGTCTTGCGCGCGACGTCGCCGGTCACCTCACGGAAGTAGGCCGCGATGACCTGCTGGTCGTTGAAGTCGATGAAGCGACGGTCGAGCTTGTGGCCCCCCGCGATGCGCGCAGCGTCCGCGGTGACCTGGATCGTGTCAAGCGCGTTGGACGGGACCTCGGCGGTGTTGCCCGTGTAGTCGCCGACCTTGGGTGCCTTGTCGTTCGCGTAGTCGAACTTCCATCCCACGGCCTTGTAGGACGTGAGAGTATCGTGCGCCAGGAGCGGGACGTAGCGGCGCTTGTAGGGCTGACGCTCCCACAGCTCGCCGAGGTAGCGGGGCTGCTGCGTGTCCGCGCCGATCGTGACCGTCGACGGCCCCGAGTGCTGGAGCGTCGAGATCGCGAACAGGGCGTCGCCGCCGCGGAACGGGGCGAGTGCTTCGGGGCTGCCCTGCTTGGACGCGGCGAGGGCTGCGAACAGACCGTCGGCGCTCGTCTCGTCCTTCTTGGTCGTCGCCGGGCGCTGGAGGCCGGCGGGCACGGTGGCCGCTGCTGCGGTCATGTCTTCCTCTTCTCGTTCGGCCTCAGGCTCATCGCCCTCGGTGAGATCCGGCGCGGCGGGTGCGGCGTCGGGAGTCAGTCGCTCGACCACGGCATCGGCGATGCGGTCGGCGAGGTCGTCGCCCAGTTCGCCCTCGAGCTCTTCGGCGATGGGGTCGAGCGCGGCGAACAGCGCCGCAGACTGGAACGCGCCCACGGGCACGACGGCAACGCCGCGTAGACGCGACGTGACGGCCTCTGCGCCCCGTCGGACCAGGCCGCGCAGTTCGGCGCTGAGGCGGGGCCGTGGCGTTTCCTGTGCCCGTGCGAGCAGGGCGTCGCCGTCCGGGGTGCGTGCGACTTCGAGCTCAGCGACGATGCCCGCCTCGGTCTCCTCGATCTCGACCGCGCGACCGAGCGCGTCGGGGATGAGGTTGTCGGCGGACGGGTGCTCGCCCGAGAGGGTGACCACGGTCGGGTCGGTCGGGATCTCGACCGTTCCCGCCGAGAACATGACCGGGTCGGTTCCGGATACGGACGGGTTCGACATCTCGCCGTACGGGAGCACGAGACCGCGGATGCGGCGTGCGGCGACGTCGACCGAGAACAGGGCGTCGGGCATGGTCAATCTCTCCTCGGGTTGTTGATCGGTTCCGCGACGACGTCAACGAGGGATGACTGGTCGAACCGGATCACTTCGCCTGCGGGGGCGATGTCGTCGAGGGACAGGCGCGCCTCGATGGGGCTGATCCACGCGGGGATGCTGAGCGCGGCGAACTCGCTGCGCTTGCCCTCGGTGGTGACATATGTGAGCGACGCTTGGGACTGTGCCCCGTCGAGCAGCGACGCGGGCATGTTGAGTAGCCGCGCAACGTCCAGCACGGCGGCATTGCGGCCCTCGACGAACAGGTCCGTTTGCGCGGTGCCGTGGGTCTTCACCTCGATGTTGTGCGGCGTGAATCCGACCGCCCCGTTGGGTGAGAGGCGCGCGGCCGACCATTCATCGATCAGGCGCCCGATTTCGTCGTCTTCCTCGTCTTGGTCGCCGTCGGTCAGCGGGTCGTCGCTGGTCTGGTGCAGTTCCACGAGCGGGATCGGGTTCTGTGCCCGCCCGATCCATGAGCGCTCCAATGCCCGGTATCCCTTGATGGTCTGCGCACCGGTCTGGAGGATGCCGCCGGACCCGTTGCCGGGGAACACAATGATCTGCGTCGCGTCGACTTCCTCCCCGTCGACGGTGACGACGCCGGTGAAGTCGTCGACCTCCCACCGCTCGTAGGGGATGCGGAGGGCGTCGGTGATCTGACCGCCGTCGCGGGTCACGGCCCACGCACTCCAGTCGTAGAAGATCAGGTCGTCAACGGTTGCCGCCATGCGGTGCCATGGCGAGATCCCGCTGGAACTGTTTACCAACCAAGGCGCGGGGACTTGTGTGTTGCCTTGCCACTGCTGCAACGCCATCCCGGCGATCACACCGACGAGGATGTCTCGACCACGCTTGAGCGGAGGGATCGCCAACGCGCTCTGCCGGGTGACCTCGGAGACTTCCCCGGCGTAGAACTCGCTCCACACCAGCTGCGACATTTGAGACGACGAACCAGCCAGCGGTGACACGAGCGGGGCGCCTGCGGATCGGGCCGACAGGGCGCGCTCGGTCACGCGCATGCTGCGGGTGAGTCTCTCGAGAAGTGCCATTGTATGTCCACGTTCCCGCCCGCTTATCGGGAAAGTGAACCGGGAATTGCTACGGCGTGTCGCGGTAATGGTGCAGGGCGGTTGTCGCCTGCGTGGCGCCCGGATGCGCCCGCATCTCGTGGTCGCGACCGGCGAGCCATGCGTCCTTCCGGGTGAACCGGAACGCCCGCCAGAACGGGCAGTCAGCGCAGACGACGACGATGCCCGACGCACCCACGTCCAGGCTCAGGCGCTTCACGCGGCGACCCGCCCTCGCGCCCGTGCTTTCGGTTTCGTCGTGTCGTAGTGCAGCTGCGCGAGCGCCCACGCCTCTACGCTCGTCACGTCGTCGTCTGGGCGTTTCGGGTGGCGCCCGACCAGCCACCCACGATCCCCGGACTTCCGTTTCATCGCCTTGTGGATCGCGTCGTTGAACTCAACCTGCCGCGCCCAGTGCACGACGTTCTCCCGCTCGACCTCATCGACGATGAGCGAAGCGGCCCGCTTCACATCGGCGAACAGGTACGGCTCGAACTTGGGTCGCGCACCTCGACCACTGTTGACCTTCTCGACGATGAGCTGCGCGACCTGCGATCCGGCGTCGTACACGATCGGCGTGCGGTACTTCGCCCACAACCGACGCAACACACCCGCGGTCCCATCGATCCCCACGAGACGATCCAGGAGCATCACGTGCGCCTTCCCGTCGCCGTCACGCCACGCACCGACGATCGACACGCACAGTTGATCCGGGTGCGGCGCGAACGCCACGGACCACCGCTCCGGCGGCACCCACCGGCCGGGGTCCTCGTCCACACCCGTGCGCGCCCACTTCAACGGGTCGAACAAGGCAACCGTGCCCGCCTCTTCACCGAACAGGCCACCGTACTCGGCGAGGAACACCAGCCGCGGCTGCGACTCGTACCGGCCGTGCACGACGTCGACGGTTGTCAACGTGCCGATCCCCGGGTGCGCGGCGAGGATGAACGGCTCGATCGCATCCCACGACGCCAGATCCTCATCCTGCACGTCGTCGGGCATCGCGTACTCGACGATCCCGGCCCGCCCCGACCGCCCGAGCTCCAGCCAATCCCACAGGAGGTTCCCCAACCGGTAGCGGCCCGCGGTCCCAGCGACGACGATCTGCGCCCCCGGGCGCGTGTCCAACGTCGGGAGCGCCGCGGCAAGCGTGTCCTCAACCTTCTGCCGGTCCGGCTCGCCCGCCTCGTCAAGGATGATCAGGTCGAACGCCTCACCTCGCAGATCCTCCACCGACGACAGCCACTGCACCATCCCGCCCGACGGGAACTCCACCCGCTCCTGCCCCGCAGACTTCACGATCTTGCACTCGACCAGCGACCGCTCAAGCGCGGGCACGACGTCCTTCAAGAACCGGGACCGGCCCGCCTTGCCCGTCGTCATCGTCAAGATCCCGACGCGATAGTCCTCACGCGCCTCGGCACGCCCCAACCCAATGGCGATCAGTGTTGTCGACTTCGACGAGCGACGCGGCAGAAGAACCGCGTTCTGCTCAGCACCCGCGGCGAGAGCATCAACCACGACAAGCTGCTGCGGCTGAGGCTCCCTGCCCACCATCGCCCGATCCCCGAAGAACCGCAGCATCGTCGCGCCACGCAGGAACTCGGCACGGTCGCGCTCGGTCGTGACGAGCTCGGACACGACCCGCGGCGGCAACGCCCGCCCGCGCAACGCAAGCCAGCCCTCCTCACCGAACAAAGATGCACCTGTGCGGGCGGAGCCGGGGGTTGTTTCGGGGTGTCTCAAAGAAGCGGTCACCATGTGGGGAGTCCTCTCGCTCGGCGGGATTGGGTGTTGGTGTGGAGTGCGCCGATGCGTCCTCCTGCGGATCGGTTCTCTCGTCGGTGTTGGGGGCCGAGGTTGGTGCGGTCGTGGCCACCGCCTCGGGATGCGTCTACGCGGTGTCCGACGTCGAAGCGTTGGTCGGGGGTGATGGGTCTTCCGCATCCGATGCACTGGACTGGGATGCCTGCTTTGAGCTTCTGGTTGGTTTCGGCTCGGATGGCTCGGGAGTTGCGGACGAAGAGCGGGTGCTTGTGGTGGTCGGTCATGCTGCGGTCGCGATCGTCGACGGGCATTGGCGGCACTTCATCCCGAGGGTCATGCCGTGCTCGCAGTAGCCAGGATCGGCGGGCACTTGAGCGACTGGCCAGTCGAGAATTCCCGCGCTCTCACTGGCCTGTCCTGCCTGTCCTGTCCTTGCCTGTGCAGTCCCCCGGGACATGTCCCCCGGGACATCCCCCGGGACACGTGCGCGCTGTCGGGCCTTCTTCTCACGTTCGCGGCGGCGATTGTTCTCGAGGGTCTCGAACTCGCTGCGCGTGGTCTGCGTGGCCTTGTAGTCGACGATCTGCCAACCGTTGGTGGTCGTCTCCCAGAGCCCCGCGGTGACGAGCGCGGCCGCGTGCGCTGGGGTGAAGCGTGGGATGAACTCGATGTCGTCGGTGCGGATGAGACCGTCCGTGCGGTTCTCGACAGACCATGCAAGCGCGACGATGAACGCCTTGAAGACGTCGCCGGTGAGCGCCATGACGCGCCGGTCGTTGATCCATCGTCCAGGGAATCGGGCGTCAGCCATCAGATCTCCTCGGGTGTGGGCGCGTGGGAAGGCTCCCGCTGGCCGAGGGTGGCCTGTGCGGGAGCCTTCCGGGTCGTCACTCGTCGATTCCGATCAGGTCGAGATCGACGTCTCGGCGTCGGCGGAGCCTCTTCTCCGGGCTGAAGCCATCGGCGGCGTCCAGGAGCACCCTCGCCAGGTCGCGAGCCTCATGCTGGAACAGCCAGACCGCGTTCGCCCCGGGGATCTCGATGAGAACGCCGGGAGTGCCGCCGCCGGTGTACTCATCGTCAGGCTCGACGTTGATCGAGCCGCCCGCGAATCGGGCATCCACCACGGTCATGACTTCACCGCCGATCCGGAGTCGATCATCATCTCTAGCTCAAGCTGGATCAGCGGGTCGTCGAGCAGAGTACCCATCGGCCACCGCCAGTAGTAGACGCCCGTCGTCGGGTTTCGACGCCTTCGAGCTCTCGCTTCGCAGTAGTACTCCCACCACCCGCGCGTCCAGTTGATCGCACCACGTTCAGCCCGCTGCCGGTCCTCTGCTGTGGCGTCCTTGTGGTGTCGGATAACGAACTTCTTCTCGGAGGGCACCCTGTAGACGCAGTAGTGGATGCGGGTGAGCTCGTGAGCGGTGGCCTCGATGCGGCAGACGGTGCTCAGGTCCGCGCCGATCTCGACGGTGTAGTCGCCGTACTTGGAGATGTGGTTCGCGCTTTTCTCGGTCACGAGAGCACCTCCTGAGCCTGCCGCAGCGCGTCGATCAGGTCACCGAGGACGTCAGGCGTGACCTCTGCTTGTGCGTACGACCGCAAGCTCCCGAGATAGTGGTTGTCCCAAACGAGGAAGACGTCGACGCCGCGATCAGTTCCATCTGCGCCAAACGTCTGCTCCAATCTGGCGGTGACACGTCCCGCGCTGACATCACGCGCATGGGTGACGCATCCCTCGTCCTCTTCGGTTTCCGTCGCCCAGGCCGGGGGCGAGCTCATGTCGGGGGTCGGGTGTACGGTGGATTCAGGCATTGGTTTTCCTATCTCTGGTGTCTTCGTCCTCGCCTGAAGCTGCAACTTCGGCGGGGACACTCTTCTTGAGACGGCCTATCGTTCTCCGACCGTCCTGGGTGATGTCCAGCTGCTCCAGGAGCGCCAGTAGCGCCCTCTTGTCAAGGTGGACCGGCGGCATGTGGTCGCCCGTGATCGCGAATGACGCGTTGCGGCTCACTGTCTGCAGCTTGGCAAGCCATGAGCGGCCGTCAGCGCGGGCGCGGCGCACGATCCGAGGCTTTCCGTTCGTTCCCGTGATGACGAACAGGTCGCGGGTTGCGTCGTTGAATGTTGGGTCCGAGTACGCCCAGGCGCTGCGCGTTGCGGTCATCCTTCTCCTTCGGCATGAGCCATGCGAGTAGCGCCGCATCTTCGGTGGCGGCAGGTGGAGACTCGACATCCTCGAGCCAAGTGCGGATCGCCAGTGCCTCCGGGTCCAGGCTCGGGCGGGCTTGCGGCTTCCGTCTCGGCTGGTAGCGCGCGTCGAACTCGGGGCGGAGGATGTCGGCTGCTCGACGCGCGACCGCACCCGCCAAGCGGTTCACATCCACGACAGAGACGTCCATCAGGACGCCTCATCGAAAGCGGCGTCGATGACGCGATCGATCTCCGCGGCGGCGATGACGACGCGACCGCCGATCTTGCCGGTCTGGATCTGCTTCGTCTGGATCATCCAGCGGACGGACGCCACTGAGCGGCGAAGTTCGGCGGCAGCCTCGTCCACGAAGTAGAAGCGCGGTCTGGGCGTGATTTGGCCTGCGGGTCGGGCAGGTGCGGGTGTGGGGTTCAATGTACGCCTCCGAAGTTAGTTGTGTTCACGTGACGCAGATTCTGCAGTTCTGCGCGTTCTGGACGCAACCGTACCACCCGCGCCCACTACGCGCAACACCTGAGATAGTGTGTCTGCATGGCGCAATCCTGTGAGTGGGTGACGACGGTGGGGCGGCGGATTCAGGCGTATCGAGAGATTGAGGGGATGAGCGCACAAGCCTTAGCGGATGCGACGGGGTTGACGCGCTCGATCATCACGAACATCGAGAACGGTCGCAGGGAAACCGTTACGCTGGCCGAACTCGAGAGCATCAGCATTGCTCTGGGCGTGCCGCCGATCGCTCTCGCACTCCCAGTCGATCGCCCTTTCGATTGGGTCCGTACCGGCGACCTGAACGTTTCCGTGCTCGGGTTGATGTCGTGGTGGTCGGGAGACGTGACGCTGCGGGATCGAACGAAGGCGGGCATACAAGCCTCGCGCTTGATCCAGTGGGGCGAACAACTGGGCGCGCAGCGTGCAAGCATCCAACGGGATCTCGACGAAGCCTTTCATGTAGCGGACGAACTGCAGCGCGCGCGCATCGTCGCGGCGCTCACCCGAGACGACCCTGTCGCCAACTTCATCTCCGATGGCACCGGGGCCGTTCTTCTGGAGCACGTGGATGAATCAAGACGTGCGTACAGGGTGATTGCGGAGCAGTTTGAGTTGATTGGCGGCGTGCCGCCCGAAGTCGACCCTGTGGCGCAGTGGTTGCAGCGGCGAGTTGCGGGCAAAGATGGCTAGCATCGGTCACCCGCGTGTACCGGTCGTCGATGCCGACGGCAACTTCGTCATCGACCCTGAGACTGGGAAGCGCAAGACGCGCGAGATCCCGAACGTCTGGCGTGCCCGGTACCGAGACGACACGGGGCGGGAGCATGCCCGGCACTTCGCGTTGAAGCGCGACGCTCAGGAGTGGCTCGACGGCGAGACCGCGAAGCTCGTCACCGGGACGTGGACGTCGCCGCGGAACTCGAGGCTGACGATGTCGGAGTGGCTCGACAAGTGGATCGAGGGATACTCGGGGCGCCCATCGACGGTGTCACAGGCTCGCGTGCACGTGAAGATTATCCGCGCCGACTTCGGAACGCGGATGCTGTCGACGATCAAACCTTCGGACGTGCGGTCGTGGGTTGTCGAGTTGCAGGGGAAGTACGCGAAGTCGTACGTGTCCGCGTTGCATTCCCGGTTGGGGCAGATCCTCACCGACGCGGTGCACGATGGCATCCTGGCGCGTTCGCCGATCTCCCGCCGCACCGCACCCGGTAAGGGCGATCAGAGGCCCTATGTCGCGACGACGGCGCAGGTGTGGGCGATTCACGACGCACTCCCGGAGCACTTCCGTGGAGTGGTGATCCTGGGTGCGTTCGCTGGGCTTCGCCGGAACGAGATCATCGGGCTTCGTGTTGAGGATGTCGACTTCGTGCGCGGCGTCATCTCCCCCACCGTGCAGCACGGCGGTCTGCCGTTGAAGACGGACGAGTCGAAGACACCGATCCCGATCCCTCAGGAGGTGGCGATCGAGCTTTCGCGGATGCCAGCGAAGTTCGGGAGCGCGACGATCGTGACGAACGTGTGGGGTCGACCTGCGTCGCCGAAGACAGTCAATGAGGCATTCACCGCTGCGTGCAAGGGAGTCGAGGGGTTGCCGGAGGGGTTCCGCATCCAGGATCTGCGGCACTACTTCGCGTCGATGCTGATCGCGGCGGGCCTCGACGTGAAGACCGTTCAGGCACGGCTGCGCCACGCGTCCGCGAAGACCACGCTCGACGTTTATGGGCATCTCTGGCCGGATCGTGACGAGACGTCGCGGGCAGCCGTTGCTGCGGCGTTTGAGGGGCGTCCGGCGGCTTCTGCGGACTAGTTGCGGACTGAGGGCTGATCTTCCCCGAAATTTCAGGGGTTTCGTCAGTACAGGAGGAACTGGGCCGTCCCGTGCCCCTCGACACCGCCGATCGAGACGGCGAGATGGTACGAGGCGCCGCCGCCCGGCGCACGATCACGGTCGCCCTCGCATGTCGAGACCGACGACCGGGTGCGGTCCCACGGCACAGCCTGCACACTCTCCACGACCTGACCCGCCGCGAGCGTCACAACCATGTCGCTGGGCTCACTCTGGCAGTCGGTCGAACGCCACCACACGTCGCTGCCGCTCGAGATCGTGAAGATCTGCTGCGTCGTGCCCACGTTGATCGTGCAGTCGCGGGCACTCTGATTGGTCAGGCGGAGCTTCAACTGAGGCTGCTCACCCGCCGCGTAAGCCTCTTTGTCGGTGACCGGCTCGACGAGCACCGACGCGTTCGTGCAGGGCTGCGCGGTGGGGGTCGCCGGTTCGGTGGATGCGGTGGGCTCAGGCGACTCGGAGCCCTCTCCCTCCGTCGGCGATGCCTCGCCCTCCGTGCTTTCCGACGGAGCAGGCGACGTCGACGGGGTCGAGCCGGGCGGGGAGGTCGACTCGGCAGCATTCGCCCACGGCTGCGCCACGAGCATCCACACTCCCCCGCCGATCAGCAGGAGCACCACGATGAGCCCCGCCAGCACGGCCAGACGTCGACGGCGGTAGACGGCCGGAGTCGGACGACGGGGCGTGCTCATGTATCCAGGCTAAGCCGCACCCCCCGCTCGGCCGCGGCGGCCACGCCCAGCGGCGGCCACCGCTGATTCAGCTCAGGTGCTTGAGCATCCTCGTGTTGCCGAGCGTGTTCGGTTTGACGTGCGCGAGATCGAGGAACTCCGCGATGCCCTCATCGGGGCTGCGCACGAGCTGCGAGTACACATCGGGATCGACGACCTGCTCGCCGATGGGCGCGAACCCGCGCCGGGTGAAGAACTCCACCTCGAACGTCAAGCAGAACAGGCGCGACAACCCCAGCGCACGCGCGTTCTCCTCGAGGCGGTCGACGATCACACGCCCCACCCCGTGGTGCAGCCACTCGTCCGAGACAATGAGCGTGCGGATCTCGCCCAGGTCCTCCCACATGACGTGCAGCGCGCCGCACCCGATCAGCCGCCCGGCGTCGTCTTCGGCGACGACGAACTGCTGCACCGCCTCGAACAGGACGACGAGGTCCTTGCCGAGCAGGATCCGCCGCCGCACATACGGCTCCAGCAGCGCCTGGATGCCCGTGACGTCGGCCGTCCGGGCCGCGCGCACCGTGAACGTGCGCGGTGCCTGCCCGGTCGCATCCATCCCTCCAGCGTAGAGCCCTCGAAGCACAGGCCCCCAACGCCCAGCCGGCGCACGGCCCGGCAGCTACGAGTCGGCCGGTGCGGCGAAGAGCGACTCGGCGGCGTCGAAACCCGCCGCGAGCAGGTGCTGCAGATCCGCCGCGGGGTCGGCGAGCCACTGTTCGTACCCGGCGAGCGACACACCCAGACACACCCAGGCGATCGCCTGGGGATCCAACGACGCCGACGCGACACCTCGCCGCGCGGCGACGAAGTCGGCGATCACCTCGCGCCACGCGGCGTAGCGGAGGGTCGAGTGCGCCATCAGCGTCGGGGTGTTCAGCAGGAGCCACATGCGGCTGCGGTGATATGGCAGTTCCGCCGCGGGGAACCGGTTGAACTCGAGCACCGCCGCGCGCAGCGCGTCCGGGATGCTGAGGTCCTCGGGCAGCGTCGCCAGATGTGCGCGCATCTGCGCGAGCATCGCGTCGAACTCGCCCCACGGAAGGTCGTTCTTCGACGCGAAGTAGCGGAAGAACGTGCGCCGACCGATGCCGGCCGCGCGGGCGATGTCGTCGATCGTCGTCTGGTCGAACCCGTTCTCCAGGAACAGCGTCAGAGCGATGTGGCTGATCGCCCCGTGGGTCGTGGACGGGGTCCGTCCGATGCGCGCGCGACCGTCCTGCGAGGTCGACGCCGTCCGGAGCATCCCCCCATCTTGCCCCTCCCCGCTTGTCGGATGCACGCTCCCCACCATCCTCGGAAACTCGGCCCACGGGGACTCCGTAACGCCTCAAGTCAAGATGCTCGCGAAAGGTGAGTGCGTGCCTCACGTGGTTTTGCTCGCGAGATGCCGGCGTTGAGCGCGGCGGTCTTGGCGGCGGCGAGGTGGATGAGGCGGGTCT
>Ga0182739_1000689_pt1 | contig 40141 bp, 27 predicted proteins | sample eDN5th30CBELigBY_FD_128873 | JGI IMG/M metagenome (GOLD analysis project Ga0182739, IMG submission 128873) | Enriched backyard soil microbial communities from Emeryville, California, USA - eDNA 5th pass 30_C BE-Lig BY (version 2) (version 2) | ecosystem: Environmental > Terrestrial > Soil >... | reverse complement strand
TGATGAAATCCGGCTCCATCATTTCGCCGTTCGACGTCCTGTCACTCTCCTGCCGGGCCAGCGCCACCTGAGGGTGACGGATCGCCTTTCCGGGGTATAGCGGCATGGCCCCTCCGGCGGCTGCCGCCCCCGGCTTTTGCCGCTTCCACCCGGTGAGGTTTTCTTCGCTTCGGGAAGAGGCACGGCGCAGGTGCGGAGAAGGTCGGAGGGGGTCCGGATATGACACTTATAAGTTGATGATTGTCTTTATTCTTCGCCCGTCGGGAGCTATATGCGAAGCGGCTCAGTGGGGGCCTTGAGGCTGCCACTGCTCCGCAGGGGAGTGCCTGGCTCCGCTCTCCTGGCTGGGCAGCGCCGGATCCCTGCGGTGAAACAAGCGGGCTGGGTGGATGATGCAGGCAACCTCCTGGATGGGCATGGCGCGCGACGAGGACTACCGTCGCCTGGTCCATGCCATCAACGACTATGCCATCTACATGCTGGACCCGGAGGGGCGGGTCGCCAGCTGGAATGCCGGCGCGCAGCGCTTCAAGGGTTACACGGCCGACGAAATCGTCGGCCGGCACTTCTCCACCTTCTATACCGAGCAGGACCGCGCCTCCGGCGAGCCGCTGCGGGCGCTGGCCACCGCCCTGTCGGAAGGGAAGTTCGAGAAGGAAGGCTGGCGGCTGCGCAAGGACGGCACCCGCTTCTGGGCGCATGTGGTAATCGATCCACTCTATGAGGAAGGCCGCCTGATCGGTTTCGCCAAGATCACCCGCGACCGCACCGAGCAGCGCGAGGTTGAACATGAGGCGCGCGAGAGCGAGCGCCGCTTCCGCGTGCTGGTCGAAGGCATTGCCGACTACGCCATCTACATGCTGGACCCGGAGGGGCGGGTCACGAACTGGAATGCCGGCGCGCAGCGCTTCAAGGGTTACACGGCCGACGAAATCGTCGGCCGGCACTTCTCCACCTTCTACACCGAGGAGGACCGCGCCTCCGGCGAGCCGCTGCGGGCGCTGGCCGCCGCCCTGTCGGAAGGGAAGTTCGAGAAGGAAGGCTGGCGGCTGCGCAAGGACGGCACCCGCTTCTGGGCGCATGTCGTGATCGATCCGCTCTACGAGGAGGGTCGCCTGATCGGCTTCGCCAAGATCACCCGCGACCGCTCCCGTCAGAAGGAGGATCGCGAGCGCATCGCCGACATCAGCACGAAGCTGGAGCTGGCGCTCTCAAGCATGTCGCAGGCACTTTGCCTGTTCGACGCAGAGGGGCGGCTTCTGCTCTGCAATGAGCGGCTGCGCGAGGCCTTCCCGGATGCGGCGCAGCCTGGGCGGGCATCGGAGGGGAAGGAGCCCAGCTTCACCTGCATCATCGCGGCCATCTGCGCCAGGCTGCTGCCCGAGGAGACGGCCGAAGCGCAGTTGGCCGAGGCGCAGCGCATCGCTGCCGCCCATGCCGCTGCCCTGCTGGCGCAGCCCAGCGTGACGCTGGTCGAATCCTTCGGCGCCGAGCAGCGGCTTTCCTTCGCCCATCGCCGCACGGCGGAAGGCGGCTGGGTGATGACCATCACCGATGTCAGCGAGCAATATCGCGCCCGCAGCCGCATCGCGCACATGGCGCGGCATGACATGCTGACCGGCCTGCCCAACCGTGCGCATCTCCAGGAAGAGCTGGACCGCATGCTCGCCGCCTGCGGGCAGGAGAGGGGTGAGCTGGCGGTTGTCGCGCTCGACCTGAACCGCTTCAAGGAGATCAACGACCGCCATGGCCATGCGATGGGCGACGCCGTGTTGCGCGCCCTGGCCGAGCGCCTGGCCGGCGCGGTGCGTCAGGGCGAGCTGGCGGGCCGGGTGGGCGGTGACGAGTTCATCATCGCCGCGCCGCTGGCCGGGCCGGAGGCCATGGCGGATCTCGCCCGCCGGCTGCGCGAGGCCCTGCGGGAGCCGCTGACGGTGGAGGACATGGAGCTGCCGGCCGAGGCCAGCATCGGCATCGCCCTCTTTCCGCGCGACGGCACCACACGCGAGGTGCTGCTGAACAACGCCGATCTCGCCATGTATCGCGCCAAGACGCTGCGCGAGATGGATGTGTGCTTCTACGAGCCTTCGATGGACGAGGCGGCGCGCGCACGGCGTGCCATGGCGCACGACCTGTGGGAGGCGCTGGAAACGCTGGCCGATCCGCGCACCTCGCAGTTCGAGATCTACTATCAGGAGCAGCGGGCCATCGCCGGCGGGCAGGTCGTTGGGCAGGAGGCGCTGCTGCGCTGGCGACATCCGGAGCGGGGCTTCGTCTCCCCGGCCGAGTTCATCCCGGTGGCGGAGGAATGCGGTGCCATCCTGCGCCTGGGCGAATGGGTGCTGCGGCAGGTCTGTGCCGAGGTGGCCGCCTGGTCGGTGCCGCAGAAGGTGGCGGTGAACGTCTCGCCCATGCAGCTGGCGCACGGCAACCTGACGGGACTGGTGCGCGAGGTGCTGGCGGAGAGCGGCCTTCCCCCGGAACGACTGGAACTGGAGATCACCGAGAGCACGCTGATGGCCGACAAGCTGCGCGCCCTGCGGCTGCTGGAGGAGATCAAGGCCCTCGGCGTCACCATCGCCATCGACGATTTCGGCACCGGCTACTCCTCGCTCGACACGCTGCGCACCTTCCCCTTCGACAAGATCAAGCTCGACCGCAGCTTCATGCTGGAGATCGAGCAGAGTCCAAAGGCCAAGGCGCTGATGCGCGCCGTGCTGGCGCTGGGCCGCAGCCTGGAGGTCTCCGTGCTGGCCGAGGGTGTGGAGACAGAGGAGCAGTACGCCATCCTGCGCGCGGAGAACTGCACCGAGGTGCAGGGCTATCTCTTCGGCCGGCCGCGCCCCTTGCCGGCGGCCGGGCCGGCGGCGAATGAAAGCCTTCGCCCTGCGGCTGCACGGACGGCCGCCTAGGCCGTCCATCCAAGGTCAGGGCGGCGGCCTCCCCATCTGCCCGGATCGGCCTAGACTGCGCCGTGTGCGGCCCACTGGCGGCCGCCGGAAGGAGGCATGTTTGAACCGGGATGAGATGAGGCTCGCCTCAAGCTGGAACGGGGCGGCGGATGAGGTTCCCCCCCTTGTGGCACGCCTGGAGGCAGAATCCCGCCGCGCGGAGACGCCCTGCGGCGAGGGCAACATGGTCTGGCGTCTGTGGGGGGAGGGGCCGCCGCTGGTGTTGCTGCATGGCGGCGCGGGCTCCTGGCGCCACTGGGCGCGCAATATCGACGCGCTGGCGCGCAACAGGCTGGTGCTGGCGGCGGACCTGCCCGGCCTCGGCGATTCCGCCCTGCCGCCGACGCCAACGACGCCTCAGGCGGTCACCGCCGTCCTTTCCGCCGGGCTCGATGCGCTGCTCGGACCCGGCACGCGTTTCGACCTGATGGGCTTTTCCTTCGGCGCGGTGCTCTCCGGCGGGCTGGCGGCGCTGCGCGACCGCGACCTGCGCTCGCTGACCCTGGTGGGCGCGGGCGGCCTTGGCCTGCCGCGTCCGCCGGTGGTGCTGGAGAAGATCCGCGATAAGCAGGGCGAGGAGCGCCTTGCCGCCCACCGGACCAACCTCGCGCGGCTGATGCTGGCCGATCCCGCCCGGATCGACACCACCGCGCTCGCCATCCAGAGCTGGAACAGCGACCACACGCGGATCAACTCGCGCAGCTTCATGCCGGCGACCTGGCTGCGCGACTCGCTGCCGGGTGTCACCGCGCCACTGAACGTCATCTATGGTGAGCGGGACGCCATCGCCTGGCCGCAACTGGAGTCGCGCTTCGAGCTGATCCGCGGCATCCGACCCGATGCGCGTTGCCGCGCCATCCCTGGCGCCGGCCACTGGGTCGCCTTCGAGGCGGCCGAGGCCTTCAACCAGGCGGCGGCCGAGATGCTGCCGCCCGGCGCAGCGTAAGGCGGCGTTCCCGCCGCCCCATGCCCCGGGCTTCAGGCGGCGGGAACGCCGCCCCGCTCCTGGATCGCCTGCCAGATCTTGGTGGGCGTCGCCGGCATATCGATGTGCTGGATGCCCAGCTCTGAAAGGGCGTCCACCACCGCGTTCATCACCGCCGGCAGCGAGCCCGCGCAGCCCGCCTCGCCACAGCCCTTGGCGCCGAGCGCGTTGGTGCGCGCCGGCACGGGGTGGCTGTGGAACTCGAAGCTGGGCGCATGGACGGCGCGCGGCAGGCCGTAGTCCATGAAGGAGCCGGTGAGGATCTGGCCCTCGGTGTCATAGGCGGTCAGCTCGGTCAGCGCCTGGCCGATGCCCTGCACGATGCCGCCATGCGCCTGCCCCTCGACCAGCAGCGGATTCACGATCACGCCGAAGTCGTTGACCATGACGTAGCGGACCACCTCGGTCTCGCCGGTCTCCGGGTCGATCTCCACCTCGGCGACGTGGCAGCCATTGGGGAAGGCCGAGTCCTCGTACTGCTCGGCGTGTGAGACGTCGAGCGTACGGGGCAGGTCGCCCGGCAGATCGCCCGCGGTGCGCAGCCGCTCCGCCAGTTCCATGATGCCGATGCCGCGGTCAGTGCCGGCGATGGTGAAGCGGCCGCCAGAGAACTCGATGTCCTCCGCCGAGGCCTCCAGGAAGTGCCCGGCGAGCTGGCGGCCCTTCTCGAGGATCAGCGCGCTGGCGCCGGCGATGGACTGGCCGCTGGCCATGATGGAGCGGGAGCCGCCGGTGCCGCCGCCGGCGATCAGCTCGTCGCTGTCGCCCTGCAGCAGGTTGATCTTCTCGAAGGGGACGCCCAGCCGGTCCACCAGCACCTGCGCGAAGGGCGAGGCATGGCCCTGGCCGTAGTCCAGCGTGCCGGTGATGATGGTCACGCTGCCATCCGGCTCGAAGCGGATGCCGCCCATCTCCTTCGAGGGCGGCGCCGTCACTTCCAGGTAGTGGCCGATGCCGCGGCCGCGCAGCTTGCCGTTGCGGCGGCTTTCGGCGCGGCGGGCGGCGAAGCCGTCCCAGTCGGCGGCGGCCAGCGCCTCGTCCAGGATGGCCGGGAAGTCGCCGCTGTCATAGGTCGTGCCGGCCGGGGTCTTGTAGGGGATCTGCTCCGGTTGGATCTGGTTGCGGCGGCGCAGCTCGACGCGGTCGATGCCCATCTCGCGGGCCGCCGTGTCGATCAGGCGCTCCATGTAGTAGTTGCCCTCCGGCCGCCCGGCGCCGCGATAGGCGCCGACCGGGGTGGTGTTGGTGAACATGCAGCGCGTGGCCACCTCCACCAGCGGCGTGCGGTAGACGCCGATGACGTTCTTCACCGTGTTGCCGGTGGAGGGCAGGGTGGTGGCGTTGCTGAGATAGGCGCCGAGGTTGGAATGGCCGGAGATCCGCACGGCCAGGAAATGCCCCTCGGCGTCCAGCGCCAGCTCGCCGGTCATGTCGTGGTCGCGGCCGTGGCTGTCGGAGAGGAAGCTGCCGGAGCGTTCGTCGGTCCACTTCACCGGCCGGCCGAGCGTGCGCGCCGCGTGCAGCAGCGCGATGTACTCGGGATAGACCGAGGCCTTCATGCCGAAGGAGCCGCCGACATTGCCGGTGAGGATGCGCAGCTTCTCCGGCTCGATGCCCATCACCTTGGCGATGTTGCCGCGCATGCCGAAGACGCCCTGGCTGCCCATGCGCAGCACGTAGCGGTCCTCGCTCGGCTCGTAGCTGGCGATGGCGGCGCGCGGCTCCATCGGCGCAACGATCACGCGGCTGTTGCGCAGCGGCACCTTGGTGACATGGGCGGCGCGCGCGAAGGCCTCGGCCACCTTCGCGGCGTCGCCGTAATGGAAGTCCACCACGAGGTTGCCGGGCACGTCGTCGTAGAGGGCGGGGGCCTCGCCCGCCTCGCGCGCCTCGGTGACGGCCGGCAGCGGGTCGATGTCCAGGATCACCGCCTCGGCGGCGTCCCGTGCCTGCTCCGCCGTCTCGGCGACCACGACTGCCACGGGGTCGCCGACATAGCGGACCTTGTCGGTGGTCAGTGGCGGCTGGCGCGGCGTGCGGGCCTCGGAGCCGTCGCGGTTCTTCTGGCCGACCGTCGCCAACATGGGGCCAAGGCCCGCCGCCTGCAGGTCGTGCCCGGTATAGATCGCCAGGACGCCGGGCATGCCCTTGGCCTCGGCGGTGTCGATGCCGCGCAGCACGCCATGGGCGTAGGGGCTGCGCACCATCACGGCGCGGGCCTGGCCGGGGAGGCTGAGATCGTCGCTGTAGCGGCCCTCGCCGCGCAGCAGCACGGGGTCCTCCTTGCGGGAAACCGGCTGGCCGATGCCAAACTTCACCTGGGCCGGATCAAAGGGAGAGTTCATGCGTCTCGGCTCGCTTGATGTCTGGGGGCGGCCCGGAGCCAGGGGGGCGGCGGGCGGCCGGGGAGGAAGGATTGACCCTCCCAGAATGGACGCCATGCGCGCGGCTGAAAAGCCCGCCGGCCCGGATGGAGGCGCGGGGCATGGCGGGTGCCGCTCACGATGCCGAGCCTGGAGGGGCGGCGCCCACGCTTCCCCGCCAGGCCGGAACATAGAAAGCCGGGCCGGAGGCCGCCCAGTGCTTGGCAGCACTCTGCAAACGCGCAAAGCTTCCCCGAAACGGGGAGCACGGACGACCATGGCGAAGCGTGGCCTGCAATTCGGCATCTTTCTCGCGCCCTTCCACCGCCTCGGCGACAACCCGACCCTCGCCATGGCGCGGGACATCGAGATGATCGAGTGGCTCGACCGGCTCGGCTACGACGAGGCCTGGATCGGCGAGCACCATTCCGCGGGCTGGGAGATCATCGCTTCGCCTGAGCTGATCATCGCCGCCGCGGCGGAGCGGACGAAGCACATCCGCCTCGGCACGGGCGTGACGAGCCTGCCCTACCACCATCCTTTCCTGGTGGCGCAGCGCTTCGTGCAGCTCGACCACATGACGCGCGGCCGGGCCATGCTGGGCTGCGGCCCCGGCGCCCTGGTCTCCGATGCCTATATGCTGGGCATCGACCCCGCCACCCAGCGCCGCCGCATGGACGAGGCGCTGGAGGCCATCATGGCCCTGCTGGCCTGCGACGCCCCGGTGACGCGCAAGACGGACTGGTTCGAGATGAACGAGGCCCGCCTGCACCTCCGCCCCTACAGCGACCCGCATTTCCCGATCGCGGTGGCCAGCACCCTGACCCCCTCCGGCCCGACGGTGGCGGGCAAGCATGGCGTCGGCATCCTCTCGCTCGGCGCCGGCATGCCGGGCGGCCCGGCGGCGCTGCCGGGCCAGTGGCGCATCGCCGAGGAGGCGGCGGCCAAGCACGGCAAAACCGTCCGCCGCGCCGACTGGCGCCTGGTGATGAACGTTCATGTCGCCGAGACCGACGAGAAGGCGATGGAGGAGGTGCGGGTCGGCGAGCGGATGGAGACCGTCACCTATTTCGAGGACGCGCTCGGCCGGCCCCCCGGCCGCTCGGAGGACCCGCTGACCGATGGCGTGAAGTCCGGCAGCACCCTGGTCGGCTCGCCGGACACGGTGGCGCGCGGCATCGAAAACCTGATCGAGAAGAGCGAGGGCGGCTTCGGCGGCTTCCTGTTCCGCGCCAATGACTGGGCGGACCGCGAGCAGACCTGGCGCAGCTATGAGCTTTTCGCCCGGTGGGTGATGCCGCGCTTCCAGCAGTCGCTCGACACGGTCCGCGCATCCCATGCCTGGGCGGTGGAGAACCGCAAGACCATCTTCAGCCCGAACGTGGAAGCGCTGCGCAAGGCCTTCACCGACGAGGGCCGCGCGGTGCCCGAGGGCTTCGACGCCCGCGCCTCCGGCGCGCGGGACAGCACCCGCGCGGCGGATTGAGTCGCCTCAGCCGGCCGCCTGCGCCCTGAGCGCGGGCCGGCCGGGCTGGACGCCACTGAAGGTGACGGGCGCCCCGGCGAAGGCCGCGCGCAACTCGGAAAGCGGCAGGTCCCGGCTGATCAGCACCACGGCCTCCTCGGCGCCACGGGCATCGGGCAGGGTGGCGGGCGGGGTGAACAGGCTGCCCACCGCCTGCACCAGCAGCGGCGGCCCACCGGCCTCCGGATAGAGAAAGCCTTTCACCCGCAGCAGCCGGTCCCCAGTGAAGGCGGCGAGGTTCTCCAGGAAATCGAACTTGTCGTCCAGCGTGGCGCCTTCGGTGAAGCGCGCCAGCGCCGTGGCGATGCGCGGGTGCGGCTGCGCGGCCGTTCCCGGCGGGGTGAGCGCCGCGCCCGAGGGCAGCGGCGCGGTGAAGGCCAAGGCGGCGCGGCGGGCGCGGTCGGGCTCCTCCACCAGCGTGGCGAAGGGGTTGACGGTAGCCACCAGCGCGCGCGCTTCGGCCATCGCCTCCGGCGTCGCGAGGTCGAGCCGCGTCAGCACGATGGTGGCGGCGGCGGCAAGCTGTGCCGCCACCTCTTCGAAATGCTTGGCCCGCTCGGCGGCCTGCCCGGCGTCGCAGGTGGCGAGCACCCGCACGCGCATCCCGAGGGGCGCCAGCGCGCCCAGGGTCCGCAGGATGGGTCCGGGCATGGAGAGGCCGCTGCATTCCAGCACGATCCGCCGGAAGGGCGGGTTGCCGCTCTCCGCCCGCGCCTCCAGCAGCGCACCCACCGTCTCCACCAGGTCGTTGTTCAGCGAGCAGCAGACGCAACCGTTGGACAGCATCGCCATCGGCAGCTGGCCGCTGGTGGCGATCACCGCACCGTCAATGTCGATTTCCCCGGCCTCGTTGACGATCACCGCCGTATCGGCCGCCTCCGGCAACGCCAGCCAGTCCATCAGCAGGCTGGTCTTGCCGCTGCCCAGGAAGCCCGCCAGCAGGACGAACTCGCCCGGAGGGGCGAGCGTGGGCGCAAGGGCAGGGGCCTCGCTCATGCCGGCTCCGCCTCGCGCTCCTTCTGCGCCGCCACGGAGTCGCGGATGTCGGCCAGCAGCGCCTGCACGTCGAAGACCACGCCGGCGCGGATGGTGTGGCGCAGCGCCTGCCGCCACTCCACCTGCCCGGTCTCGTCGTTCAGCCGCATCGCGCCGGTGCCGTAGAGCAGCTTGAAGTCGTTGAGCGGGTTCTCGTCCAGCACCAGCAGGTCGGCGGCCTTGCCGACCTCGATGCTGCCCGTCTCGTCCTCCAGCCCGCAGAGCGCGGCGCCCTGGATGGTGGCGCTGCGCAACACCTCCAGCGGGTTGAAGCCGGCTTCCTGCAGCAACTCCAGCTCGCGGACATAGCCGAAGCCGAAGGTCTGGTAGATGAAGCCGGAATCGCTGCCGGTGCAGACCCGCCCGCCGCGGTTCTTGTACTCGTTCAGGAACTGCATCCAGAGCCGGTAGTGCTGCTTCCACTCGATCTCGTTGGTGGTGGACCAGCGGAACCAGTAGGAGCCGTGCCCGCCGCGCGCCGGCTGGAAGAAGCGCCACATCGAGGGCCAGGTGTAGGCGTCGTGCCAGTCGGCGCGGCGGTAGCGCATCACGTCGCGGTTGGCGTCGTAGATCGTGTAGGTGGGCACGAAGGTGAAGTCGAGCTCCAGGAACTGCTCCATCACCTCGTTCCATTTGGCGCTGCCGGGCTCGGCGGCCTGCGGGAAGGTGCGGCCCGCGGTGGAGAAGCGGTAGTATTCGTCGTTGTAATTGTACTCGGGCGCGTAGTCGCCGACGATGCGGCGCTCATAAAGCGCTTCCGGCAGGCCGTAGTAGTGCTCGGCGCTGGTCATGCCCCAGCGCGCGGTGGTCAGCGCGTTCATCCGCGTCACCGCCTGCTGCGCGTGGTGGCAGCCGGTGCGCAGGCCGAGCGACTTGGCCTCGGCCAGCGCCGCCTGCATCAGCGCCGGGGGTGCGCCGAAGAACTTCACGCCATCGGCGCCGCGCTCCCGGATCGCCGCCAGCCAGGCGCGGGCCTGGTCCGGCGTGTGGATCGTCTTGAGCATGTCGTTGACGCCGGGGAAGTAGGGATGCGCCAGGATGCGCGGCGCGGCGATCTCGTTGGCCGCCGAGGCCTGCTTCTGCTGCAGCACCCAGCCCAGGCCGTTGAAGCAGCCCATCTCGCGGATGGTGGTGACGCCATGCGCCAGCCAGAGCTTGTAGACATAGCTCGCCGGGGAGGCGCCGCCATGCAGCCCGTGATAGGGCACGCCGATATGCGCGTGGCAGTCGATCAGCCCGGGCGTGACGAAGCGGCCATGGCAATCGATCTCCTCGGCGCCGTCGGCGGGCGGGCGGCGGGCGGGGCTGATCGGCTTGCCCGGGACGCCCACCGGAATGATGGCGGCGATGCGGTCGTTCTCGATGACGATGTCGGCCGGGCCCCAGGGCGGCGCGCCGGTGCCGTCGAGGACCGTGGCCCCGCGCAGGATCAGCCGGCGGAAGGGGCCGGTGCCGTGCTCCATGGCGGTGGCGGCCGCCAGCGGCGGCATGCCGTTCTTCGCGTTGCGGGCGGTGATTTCCTCGCCGGGAGCAGCGGCGGCGATCGGGTCAACGGTCATGGACGGTTCCTCCAGAACTCGGGCCGGGGCCAGGGGCGCCGCCCCTGGAGCCCGCCGGGGAGGCTGAGCCTCCCCGGCGGGGAAGTCCGGAAGGGGCGGCGCCCCTTCTGGTGGTCAGCGCCGGTAGCGGCGCGCGATCAGTGTCGAGCCGACGAGCGTCAGCACCATGGTGACGAAGAGCAGGATGAAGGCCAGCGAGGCGCCGAAGGGCCAGTTGTTGCCACGCACGAACTGGTCGTAGACCGCTGGCGCCATCATCTTGAACTGCGGCCCGCCGAGCAGCACGGGCGTGGCATAGGCGTTCATGCAGAGGATGAACACCAGCACCGAGCCCGCCGCCACGCCGGGGATCGCCAGCGGCAGCACCACGCGGCGGAAAGCGGTGAGCGGCCGCGCGCCGAGATTGGCCGCCGCCTCCTCGGTCTGCCGCGGAATGCCCTCGATCACCGCCGAGAGCGTCAGGATCATGTAGGGCAGCACCACGGCGACGATGCCCACCACCACCGCGAAGGCGTTGTAGAGCAGCGGCAGCGGCCCCTCGATCAGGTGCAGCCCGCGCAGCGCGGCGTTGATCGCGCCGTCATTGCCGAGCAGCGCGATCCAGCCGGCCGAGCGCACGACATTGCCGACCAGTAGCGGGAAGAGGATCAGGATGGTGGCGAGACTCTTCCAGCGGCTCTGCATCCGCGCCAGCCAATAGGCGGTGGGGAAGCCGAGCACGAGGCAAAGCAACGTGCAGCCCAGCGCCACCGCCATCGTGGTGAGCAGGACCGACCGGTAATAGGGGTCCTGCACCGCGCGGATGTAGTTCTCGGGGCTCATCGCCTCCACCATCATCTCGGTGGGGCTGAAGTGGTTCAACGAGATGCGGGCCAGCAGCAGCATGGGCGCCACCATGAGCGCCACCACCAGTAGCCCGGCAGGAAGGATGAGCGCCGCCATGCCTCAGGCCTTGAACTGCTTGTTCCAGAAGTCGAGGATGCCGTTCAGGTTCTTCTGCAGGTACTCGTAGTCCGGCGTCACCAGGCGGCTTTCCTCGGCCTCGCTCAGGCTGATCTCCTGCGCCAGGTCGGCATCGAGCTTGGCATCCCTCACGGTCGGCAGGTAGCCCATCTGGCGAGCGAAGCCAGTCTGCGCCTTCGCATCCAGCATGGCGTCGAGATAGGTGTAGGCGTTGTCCGCGTTGCGGGCGTTCTTCGGGATCGCCGCCTCGAAGACGATGGAATAGGCGCCTTCCTTCGGCACGACATGCTTCACCGGAATGCCGGCCTGCTTCCACATGAAGCCGCGCGCCAGCCACATCGGCGTCAGCCACACCTCCTCCGACTTCAGCGCCGCCGCGAGCGCCTCGTTCGAGGGATAGACCTTGGCGTCCAGCTTGCGCAGGTCCATCAGCATCTTCTCGGCCGGCTTGTAGTCATGCACGCTGCCGCCACCGGCCAGTGCCGCCGCCAGGGTGTTGGTGTTGTAGAGAATGTCGGAGAAGCCGACGCGGCCCTTGTACTTCGGGTCCCACATATCGGCGAAGGAGGTCGGCGCGGTCGTCACCTTGTCCGGGTTGTAGACCAGCACCAGCGCCGAATAGATATGCGGGATGGCATAGGGCTTCCGCAGCGCCGGGATGATCTGCTCCGCGCGGCTCAGCTTGCCCATCTCCAGCGGCTGCAGCGCGTTCTGCTGCTGGATCAGGTACATGTCGGTGTCGGAGAGGCAGGCCACGTCGAAAGTGCCGCGGCGCGTCTGGCGCTCGGCCAGCAGCTTGGTCTTGCGCGGGTCGGCATTGGCGACGTCCTGCAGCACCTCGATGCCCTTGGGCTGCATGAGCGGCTCGTCGATGTTCGACCGCAGCAGGTTGCCGTAGTCGCCGCCCCAGGTGCCGACGACGACGCGGCCATCGGCGGCGCGCGCGATGCCGGGCAGGCCGGCGGTGAGGGCGGAAAGGGCGGCAGCGCCCCCTGTAAGCGCCATGCGGCGGGTGATGGTCATGTCTTTGGTCTCCCTGTTATCGGCGGATCATTGGGCCGGCAGCAGACGGGCGGCGGCGGCATCCCAGGTGAGCGTGACGGCATCGCCCGGGGCCAGGCGGCGCAGCGGGTCGCCCTCCGGCGGGGTCGCCCGGATCACCACGAGCGGGGTCCCAGCATAATCCACCACATACTCGGTCTGTGCGCCGAGGTAGGTAACGGCTGCGAGCCGCGCCGCACCCTCGCGGGGCTCGGCGGCCGCAAGCGCGATGCGCTCGGGTCGCAAGGCGAGCACCGCGCCGCTTCCGGCAGCCGATGCCCCGTTCGTGCAGGGCAGCAGCGCGCCGCCCTTGGCGCGGAAGCCGGCCGCTCCCTCAGGCTGGCCCTCGATCAGGTTGCAGCGGCCGACGAAGCCGGCGACGAAGGGGTCGCGCGGGCTTTCGTACAGTTCCTCCGCGGTGCCGACCTGCCGCACCCGGCCACGCTCCATCACCACCAGCCGGTCGGCCATGGTCAGGGCCTCCTCCTGGTCGTGCGTGACGATCAGGGTGGTCAGGCCGAGGCGCTGCTGCAGGCTGCGGATCTCCATCCGCACCTCGCCGCGCAGCTTGGCGTCGAGGTTGGAAAGCGGCTCGTCCAGCAGGAAGACGGCGGGGTTCACCACCAGCGCGCGCGCCAGCGCCACGCGCTGCTGCTGCCCGCCCGAAAGCTGGCCGGGCAGGCGGTCGGCCAGATGGTCGAGCCGCACCAGGCGCAGCGCCTCCATCACGCGGGTCTCCCGCTCGGCGCGGCCGACCTTCCGCATCTCCAGCCCGAAGGCGACGTTCTGCCCCACGCTCATATGCGGGAACAGTGCGTAGGACTGGAACACCATGCCGGTGTCGCGCGCATAGGGCGGCTTGCGCGTCACGTCTTGCCCGGCGATGCGCACATTGCCCGAGCTGGGCGTGATGAAGCCGGCTACCATGCGCAGCGTCGTCGTCTTGCCGCAGCCGGAGGGGCCGAGCAGGGCGACCATCTCGCCCTGCTGCACCTCCAGGTTGACGCCATCGACCGCCACCGTGCCGCCATACCGCTTGGTCAGCGCCTCCAGCACCAGATCTCCCATCAGCGCTCTCCTTCGGTGCAGGTCACAAGGCGGGTCATACGACTCTCGACAGTTTCACGAAGCGGTCGGTCAGCAGCATCAGCGCGGCCACCAGCACGATCTGCACGGTGGCGACGGCGGAAAGCGTCGGGTCCATGCGGAACTCCAGGTAGCTCAGCATGGCGACGGGCAGGGTGGTGCGCCCGGGTCCGACCAGCAGCAGCGTCAGCTCCAGGTTCTCGAAGCTCTGGATGAAGGAGAACAGTGCGGCGGCGACGATGCCGGGCCGCAGCATCGGCAGCGTGACGCGCCAGAACACCGTCAGCGGCCGGGCGCCGAGATTGGCCGCCGCCTCCTCCGCCGAACGGTCCATGCCCACAAGGCTGGCCGAGACCAGCCGCACCGACCATGGAATGGTCAGCAGCACATGCGCTGCCACCAGCCCTTCGAGGGTCGCGGTGATGTCGCGGTCCAGCCAGAATTCGGCGCGCAGGTAGAACATGTAGAGCGCCGTGCCGGCGACCACGCCAGGCACGGCGAGCGGCCCGAGCAGCAGCGCGTTCAGCGCCCCCTTGCCACGGATGCTGCTGCGTTGCAGCGCCAGCGCTGCGGCTGTGCCGAGCGGGACGCCGATCAGCGTCGCCAGCGCGGCCACTTCCAGGCTGGTGATGAAGCCGCGCGCGAATTCCTGCTGGTCCCAGGCATTGACGTACCAGCGCAGCGTCAGCGCCTCCGGCGGGAAGGTGACGATCTCCTGCCGAAAGAAGCTGATGGCGACCACGGTGACAACCGGCGCCAGCATCAGCAGGAAGGCGAAGGCGACGCTGCCGCGATAGAGCGCGCGGCGGAACAGGCCGGACTCCATCACGGCCGCTCCGGCCAGAACACACCCGGGAGCATGGCGGTCTGCTTCGTCATCGGCGGCACTCCTGCCTCACCAGCGGACATGCTTGACTACGGCGCCGCCCTTCACGATCAGCGGCATGTGGCGGCCCTGGCCGGTCAGCAGCGAGAGGTCGGCGAGGGGGTTGCCCTCCACCACGACCAGGTCCGCATGGGCGTCGGGCGCGATGCAGCCGATCTCGCCCTCCATGCGGCAGAGCTGCGCGGCGATCCAGGTCGCCGAGGCGATCACCGACTGCGCCGGCATCACCCGGCCGCGGATGACGAACTCTTCGGACTGGTGGCGGTGCATCGGCCCGAGCAGGTCGGTGCCATAGGCCATGGGCAGGCCGGCGCGCTGCATGGTGGCGAGGGATTCCAGGCCAGCCAGCCGCACGTCGTCCACCTTGCGCACCGCCTCGGGACCGATGCCCAGCGCCTCGCCTTCCTCGGAGAGCTTGTCATAGGTGACGAGGGTGGGCACCGCGACGGCGCCGCGCTCTGCGGCGAGGCGCGCCGTCGCCTCGGTGATCAGGTTGCAGTGCTCCAGCGAATGCACGCCGCACTCCACGGCGCGACGGATCGCCGCATCGGTGTAGAGATGCGCCGAGACATAGGTGCCGGCATTGCTGGCCTCCTCGACCACCGCCGTGATCTCCTCGCGGGAGAAGCCGAGGAAGTGGATCGGGTCGGTGGGCGAGGCGACGCCCCCGTTGGCCATGATCTTCACGAAGCGGGCGCCGCCCTTGATCTCCTCGCGCGCCGCCTGCCGCACGGCGGGCACGCCGTCGCAGAGCCGGCCCAGGGAGCCAAGGCGGCGGGAGAAGCGGGGCGGCGTGTCGTCAAAGGGGCCGCGGAAGTCGCAATGCCCGCCGGTCTGGCTCAGCGCCTTGCCGGAGATGACCAGGCGGGGGCCGATGACGGTGCCTTCCTCCACCGCCAGCGCCTGGCCGTGATCGGCACCGCCGACGTCGCGCACCGTGGTGAAGCCGCGCATCAGCATCTCATGCTGCAGGCGGATGGAGCGGGCGGCCACCAGCGAATCCGGCAGGGTGGCGTTGCGGGCCAGGCTGGCCTCCACCGCCACCACATGCACGTGACAGTCGATCAGCCCTGGCATCAGCACACGCCCGCCGAGATCGATCGTCTCCGCGCCCTGTGGGGCGCGGGCATGGGGTGACACTTCACGGATGCGGCCAGCCTCGATCACCACTCCCTGCGGAGGGGTGGGCTCGGGGGCGGTGCCGTCGACGATGCGGGCATTGGCGAGGAACATGGCGCGCATGAGCAGCCTCTGTCTTCGGAAGTCAATGGGCCGGGGCAGAACAGGGCGCCTGAAGGGCCGCCCTGGCGCCTCAGGCGGCGAGCGCCATCCCGTCGCGCTGCGGGTCGGCGCCGCCGGTGCAGCGCCCGTCGCGGATCAGCAGCCCGTGCGGCGCACCGAAGGCGTAGCTCTGGTAGGAGCGGGCGACCGGATAGCCCATCTCCTCCAGCGCGCGGGCAACACCGTGCGGGATGCGGTTGGCGAGGTCGATGGTGTCGCTCAGCGCCACGATGCGCGGCGCGGCGACCGCGTCGGCCATGCTCATGCCGAAATCCACCACATTGCTGATCGCCTGCGCCAGGGCAGGCACGATGTAGGTGCCGCCCGGCGCCGCCAGCACCATGCTGGGCGTCTCGCCCTCAAAGAGGATGGTCGGCGCCATGGCGCTGGCGCGGCCCTTGCCCGGCGCGATGGAGGCAGCACGGCCTGGGCGCGGGTCGAAGCCGCTCATGCAGCCATTGTACATGAAGCCCAGGCCCGGCGTGATGACACCCGAAGGAATACCCAACGTGTGGGTCATGGAGACCGCATTGCCCTCGGCATCCACAACGCAAACCACGGTCGTGTCTGGCGGGTCCTTCGGCTCGCCGGCGCGTGGCACGCTCGCCTTCTCCCCCGCGCGGATGCGCGCGGCCAGCGCCGCCGCATATTCGTCGGAGAGCAAACGATCCAGCGGCACATCGACGAAATCCGGGTCGCCCATATGGGCATCCTTGTCGATGGTCATCCACTTCATCGCCTCGGCGAGGATGCGCAGATGCTCGGGGCTGTTGTGCTCCAGCGTGCCGAGATCGAACTGGCCGAGAATGTGCAGCAACTCGATCAGCGACCCGCCGCCGGCCGGCGGCGGGTTGGAGGCGACGCGCAGCCCGCGATAGCGGCCCCAGCACGGCGCCTTCTCCCGCACACGGTAGGCGGCCAGATCCTCCAGCGTGACGCCACCGCCGCGCGCCTGCATGTCGGCGGCGATCTCACGGGCGATCTCGCCGCGGTAGAAGGTCTCGGCGCCGCCCTCGGCGATGCGCTCCAGCGTGCGTGCCATCTCCGGGTTGTGCAGGATGTCGCCGGGCCGCTTCAGCGTGCCGTTGCTGCGGAAATAGACCTGCTGGCCGGTCTCGCTGAAGCGCAGCTTGTCCTCGACGTTCACCTGGCCGTCGCCGCCATGGTCGAGGGCCCAGTAGTAGTGCATGTAGGGCCGCACCATGACGCCGCGCTTGGCCTGCGCGATGGCCGGCTGCATCACCTGGCGCAGCGGCATGGAGCCGAAGCGGGTGAGCGCCTCCACATAGCCCGCCACATTGCCCGGCGTACCGACCGAGCCGTAGCCGATATCGTTCGACTGGTCCTTCAGCAGGAAGACGAAGCCGTCGCGGGACTGGCCGATGAACTTGTCCGCCCACATCTCCGGCGTGGCGGAGAGCGGCGCGCGGGCGAAGAACTCCAGCACCGTATGCACGCCCTGCCGGGGCATGCAGATCTGCATCGCGCCGAAGCCGCCGATGCCGCACATCTGCGGGTCCACCACGCCCTGGCTGAAGGCGCAGGCGATGGCCGCGTCCACTGCGTTGCCGCCCTGGCGCAGCACCTCGACCCCGGCCTCGGCCGCCTCCGGCTGCGCCGCCACCACCATGCCCCGCATCGCGCCTTCCCCTTCCGTTCAGCCTCGTGTGAGGGCGGCAGCCTGGATCAGCCGCCGCCCGGCTGCAACCGGCCCGGTGGTGGCCTTCCAATCCGACCCGATCGCCGGGACACTCGGCCGGCGAATCCGCCAACCCCGCCACATGGAAGGAACCACCCCATGGCGCGCTTCAGGAGCGACCACATTCATCTCCGCAGCCCGGACCCGGAGGCCGCCGCCCGCTTCTATGCCGAGGTGCTGGAGGCCAGCGAGGTTACCCGGGTGAAGAATGGCGAGGCCCTGCGCATCGTCATGGATCTCGGCGGCCTGCCGCTCTTCATCGAGCAGGTGCCGGCCAGCACCGTGGCGGCGCCGCCTGCGCCCTTCGTGGGCATCGAGCATATCGGGCTGGCCGTGACCGGCTTCGACGGCATCGTGGCTGAGCTGAAGGGCAAGGGCGTGCGCTTCCTCGCCGAGCCGAGCAGCCCCCGCCCGGGCATCAAGATCGCCTTCATCGAAGGGCCGGACGGGGTACGGATCGAGCTGCTGGAGCGCAGCGCGGCCTAAGGCTCCGGCGCCACCCGCGTCGGCAGCAGGGCGCCCTCGCTGCGCAGCACCGGATAGGCCGCGGCCTCGACCAGATGCGCGTTCACGCGCTTGAGGTCGCGGATCAGGTCCAGTTGCAGGGCATCCACCTCGGCGACGCCGCCCGCGCCCTGGCGCAGGGCGGCGAAATGCGCCTGGGTGGCGGCCAGCTCGATGGCGCGGAACTGCTCCTTCTCCTCCGCCAGCAGCCGCGCGGCCCGCTGGTCTTCGGTCAGGAACAGCGAGGCGGCGAGGCCCAGATTGGCCGAGAGCCGGTCCGTCATCTCCAGCAGGGCCTTCCGCTGTTCCGGCCGGAAAGCCAGGCCGCGCTTCAGCCGCTTGCCGGCCAACGCCATCAGGTTGCGGTCCACCACGTCGCCGGCCTGCTCGATCTGCGTGGCGAAGATTAGGATGCGCTCGGCGCGGCGATGGTCGGTGTCCGTCATCGCCTCGGGGTCCAGTGCCATCAGATAGGCCTTGATGGCGCCGTTCAGCCGGTCGAGCACGTCGTCCATGCGCCGCGTCTCGGTGATGCGGCGGCGGTCGTCCTGCGCGAAGGCGTCCCGCACGCCCTGGAGCATCTCCTGCAGCACGTCGGCCAGCCGGAGGGCTTCCCGCGCCGCGAGGCCCACCGCCACCACCGGCGTCTCCAGCGCTGCCCTGTCCAGGTGCTGGGGGCGGGAGGGATCAGCCTGCTCCAGCCGCGCCGGCAACAGGCGCTTCAGCAGCGCCGCGTAGGGCGGCAGCAAGGGCAGGAAGACCGCGGCCAGGACCAGGTTGAAGCCGGTGTGGAAGTCGGCAAGGGCACGCGGCGCGTCGGGTTCGGCGGCCAGCAGCAGCGGCGAGAGCCAGGGCAGCAGCGGCAGCGCCACCAGGCAGCCGAGCGCGCGGATCAGCAGGTTGCCGAGCGGCAGCCGCCGCGCCGCCGGGTCGTCGGCTGGGGCGCCCTCCAGCACCGGATTGATGGCGGTGCCGAGATTGGCGCCGAGCACCAGCACCAGCGCCGCTTCCGGCGCCACCACGCCGCGTCCGGCCAGCGACATCACCAGCAGCACCACGGCGACGCTGGAATGCGCCGCCCAGGTCAGCGCCGCCGCCAGCAGCAACGCCACCACCGGCTCGGAGGAGAGCAGGGCGAAGGCATCCCGCAGCGCCGGCAACGCCTCATAGGGTGTCAGCGCTGCGAGAAGCTGGTGCAGCGCCATCAGCATCAGCCCGAGGCCGATGGCGACACGGCCCAGGTCGCGCGTGCGGGTGGCTTCCCCGCGACGGAACATCAGGAAGCCGGCCAGCACCAGCAATGGCGCCACCTTCGCGACGTCGAAGGAGAGCAGCTGCACGATCAGCGTGGTGCCGATATTGGCGCCGAGCATCACCGCCAGCGCCGGCACAAGCCCGACCACGCCGCCGGCGGCGAGGCCCGTCACCATGAGGCCGGTGGCGGTGCTGCTTTGCAAGAGGGTGGTGACGCCCAGCCCGGCCAGGAAGGCGCGCGGGCGGCCACCCAGAGCCGAGGCCAGCACCGCCCGCAGCCGCGGCCCGAAGGCGCGCTGCACGCCTGTCTGCACCATCCTTACGCCCCAGAGCAGCAGCGCCACGATGCCCGCCAGGTCCAGCAGCGTCAGGATGATGGTCATGCACACGCCTCCGCTCCGCCGGCGCCGTCCCGACGCGGGCGGCGCCAGGAACCCTGACACCGCACGGCCATCAGCGCCGGCTCCGGCGCAACGCCGCCTGAATCTTCGCCGCTAGGTTGCGCATCGTGAAGGGCTTGGTCATCAGCTCCATGCCGGGACCCAGCGTGGCGTTGCCCATCGCCGCCTTCTCAGCATAGCCGGTGATGAACACGACCTTCAGCTCAGGACGCCGCACCCGGGCGACGTCGGCGAGCTGGCGTCCGTTCATCCCGCCGGGCAGGCCGACATCGGTCAACAGCAGATCCACCCGCGCATCGCCTTCCAGGATGAGCTGCGCGGCCGCCGCATCTGCGGCTTCGAGAACCGTGTGGCCGACCTCCCGCAGTGCCTCAGCTATCAGGGTGCGGATGGCCGGCTCGTCATCCACGACCAGCACGATCCCATGATGCCGTGCGCGCCCGACGAGGGGCGCCTCCTCACCGGCGGCCTGATCCATGGTGCCGAAATGCCGGGGCAGGTCGATCTCCACCGTTGTGCCGCGGCCCAGCTCGCTGACAATGCGGACCTGCCCACCACTCTGCCGGGCGAAGCCATAGACCATGGAGAGGCCCAGCCCGGTGCCCTGGCCCAGCGGCTTGGTGGTGTAGAAGGGGTCGAAGGCACGGGCGAGCACCTCGGGCGGCATGCCGGTGCCGGTATCGGTCACGCGCAGCGCGACATACTGCCCCGGCTTCATCTCCCGTTCCGGGGGCCGCCCATGGCGGAAGTCCGCGTTTTCCGTGCCGATGATCAGCCGGCCGCCGCCGGGCATGGCATCGCGCGCGTTGATGCACAGGTTCAGCAGGGCATTCTCAAGCTGGTTGCGGTCGCAATGCGTCAGCCAGAGATCCCTGGCCAAAGTGATCTCGACCGAGATGCCGGGCCCCACGGTGCGGCGGATCAGCTCCTCGATCCCCGGTACCAGGCGGTTCAGATCCGTCGGCTTCGGATCCAGTGCCTGCCGCCGGGAGAAGGCGAGGAGCCGGTGGGTGAGGGCGGCGGCACGGTCGGCAGCGCCGCGGGCGAGCCGGATATAGCGGTCCAGCTCCTGGAAGCGCTGCTGGGCGACGCGGTTCTGCAGCATCTCCAAACCGGCGATGATGCCGGCGAGCAGGTTGTTGAAGTCATGCGCCAGCCCGCCGGTGAGCTGGCCCACCGCCTCCATCTTCTGCGAGTGCCGGAGCTGCTCCTCGGCCTGCGCCAGGGCGATCGCCTGCTCCTTCTCCGCCGTGACATCGCGGACAACGGTGTAGAGCAGGCCACCCTCCGCTGCGGTGCTCCAGGAGAGCCAGCGATAGCCGCCATCGGCGGTGCGGAAGCGGTTCTCGAAATGCGGGCTCGGCTCGCCGCGGGCTACGCGGGCGAACTCTGTGCGTGTGAGGGCGCGGTCCTCCGGATGCACCAGCCATTCCGGCTGGTGGCCGATGAGCTCCTCTTCATGCCAGCCGAGCGTCCGTGTCCATGCCGGATTGACGCTGAGCAGGACGCCCTGCGCATCGGCGATGCCGAGCATGTCGCGGCTGAGCTGCCAGATTCGGTCGCGCTCCCGCGTGCGTTCCGCCACGCGCTGCTCCAGCGTGTCATTGAGCTGGCGGATGGTCTCCTGCGCGCGATACTCGGCATCCACGTCGGTCGAGCCGCCGAACCAGCGAAGGATACGGCCGGTGCGGGGGTCGCGGTGGGGTTCGCCGACGGTGAGCAGCCAGCGGTACTCGCCGCTGGCATGGCGCAGGCGGTGGTTGATGCGGAAGCTACGCCCGGGCGCCTGTGCATCCCGCCAGGCTTCCAGCGTCGGCTCCACGTCATCGGGGTGCAGGAGGTCGAGCATGCGGGTGCCCGAAAGCCCCTCCTCGATCGAAAGGCCGGTGAACTCCGCCCAGCGCCGGTTGAGGAAGTCGAGCTTCCCCTCGGCATTGGTCTGCCAGACGATCTGGGGCACGGTGTCGGCCATCAGGCGCAGCCGCGTCTCGCTGCTCTGCAGGGCCTGGAGGAACCGCTCCTCGGCCAAGTTGCTCAGCCCGGCACTCATGATGCCCACCAGGAGCTGCGCCAGCGCGGTATCCTGCTCAGTGAAGGCACCCGGCCGGCGGGAGGCCAGCTTCAGCACGGCCACGAACTTGCCGCGGCGCGGCACGGGTGCGGTGATGATCGAGCTGATCGCCAGCTTCCGGTAGAGGGCGGCATCGTGGCGCGGATCGGCGAGGACATCGTTGCTGAGCAACACCCGGCCTTCGTCCAGGCTGCGGTCGGAGAGTGTGCCGCGGCGTGGCATTCGGGTTCCCGGGGTACAGGTGCCAGCCGCCACGCGGCAAACCAGCTCGTCACCCTCTACCGTCTCGACGCAGGCACTCTCCGCTGCGCTGATCACTCCCAGGGCGGCCGAGACCACCGCTTGCCAGACGGCGAACTCGTCGTCAGGGCCACCGGTGGCAGCCTTCTGGGCAGCCAGCAGCGTCTCGTAATCAGCCGTGCGTTGAGCATCGCCGTTGTCGCGCGGCGGCGCCGTCGGGCTGCGTACCTCCGTCCGGCTCTCCTGTCCGTGGAGTGGGGGCCATCCCTTCCCGTTGCCGAGAAGATGGCTGATGCCGCGGCCCAGTACCTCCGCCCGGGTCAATCCGAAGATCCGCTCGGCGGCGGAGTTCCAGCTGGTAACCCGGCCATCCGGCCCGGTCCTGATGATGGCTTGGTCAGGGATGGGCTCTGGTTCGGAGAAGGCGAAGGCCGCGAGTTGGCCGCGCGGCGGCGCGACCTGGCTGCTGACCTGCGCGGCGAGGTTCCGCAACAGCCGATGCTGCCGCGCGCTCAGACCCTCCAGACGCGGTCGCGTGTCGAAGACACAAAGCGCTCCGACCGGCTCTCCATTCCATTCAAGTGGCGCCCCGGCGCAGAAGCGCAGGGTGACGCTGGCATCCGCCGGACCCGCGGCGCTGTCCGGTGCCAGCGCGGCATCGGCCAGCGCCAAAACTTCTCCTTCCCGCAGCACCTGTGCGCAGAAGGCCAGAGCCTCCGGCAACTCGTCCTGGCACAACCCGTACTGCGCCAGCAGCGGCGGACTGTCGGCGGCAGGCAGGTGAATGAGCGCCATTGGCGTATCGAAGGCGTCGGCTGCCAATTGTGCCAAGGCGTCAAGGATGGCCGCAGGAGGGCCATCAGTCGGGCCGGGTAGCGCGTGCCCGCTATGGTATGGCGCCCCGATGGAGGACGGTGAGGAGCGCGGCTCCGTCATCCGCGGCGATTCCTCCGGCCGCGTGGCGGCCATACGACTGTGCTGGAGGAAAGAGCCGCGCATGTCCCCCATAGAGCGTTCTGGACCTCCCAGCGCCGTGTGCACCCGCGACCGTCACTGCCTTCAGCCCAGCTCGAACCGCTGGTCGCTTCAGGTTGTGCACGGCCGCTGCCGCTCACGCTGCTGAACCTCTTCGGCAATCCTCAGAACCTGGCTGAAGCAACAGTTCTCGCCGCTTTCCCCGGTGACGCGAGCAGTGTAACGGATTTATAGCCCGCTGAAGCAGGGAATCATGACTCTTTCGAATTAACTCCCCAAGAGGAGGCGCCTGCCGGCGGTATGCCGCCTCCATCTGCCCTGCGTGCTACTGGATCAACCCTCCATAGATCCAGCCCAGCGTCGTGCCATCTGGCAGGGCAACCCGCAGCCAGCCCTCGCTGCTCTCGATAATGCGCACCTGCGTTCCGCCCGGCACCACCCGCAGGATCGGCGCACCCCCAAACGGCGCCGCGCGCACGTTCGAATCCTGCGTGACCATTCCGGGTCGCCACATGCCGCCCAGCTGACCGGTGGAAGGCGGCGCGGCGGCGGGAGGCGCCTCGCTGGCAGGGGGTAGCGTGAGCGGCGCCGGCTGAAGCTGCGCGGGTGGAGGGCTGGGCTGCGGCGCGGCGGCTTCAGGGGGAGGTGGCGGAGGTGGAGGTGGCAGCGGCAGGTCTGCCATGTCGCCTTGCGGCGCAGGCGTCGTCGCGGGAGGTTCCACCACAGGAGCGGGCGCAATGGGAGCGCGTCCGGGCTCGGGCGGCAGGACGTGGGACGTTGCCGGTGGAGATTCGGCGACGGGCGGCGGAGCCGGGGGAGGGGCGGGCGTGCTGTCCTGTCCGGTGGCCATCACGCCCAGCAGATAGGCGGCCGCCAGCGCAGGAGGCACCGCCAGCCACGCCCAGAGCAGGCCAGGATGGCCGCTCCGCTCCGGAGCGGAGCGGCGGGTGCTGAGTGGCGCCGCCGCGCGGGGTGGTGCGGGTCGTTGTGGCTGTGGCTGCGCCGGATGCGCGGGATCGATCGCCGGTGTGGTGGGTGCGCTGAGCTGCCGGTAGGGGTGCAGCATCTTATAAGGGCAACCTGCCAGCACCTCGAGATAGGCGCGATAGGCAGCGACGAAGGCGCCTCCGAGTGCCGCGTTGCTGATCGCCAGCGACTTCACCAGCCCGTCGCCGCTGATGTCGATCCGCATGTACTGCGCCAGCGGTCCGGCCTCGGTCTGGCCGATGATCTCGGCATCACCCGAGGGTGTGCTCTCGACGAAGCGGAAGCTGCCGACATCCATGGCGATGCGGCTGCCCTCGATCACCCGCTCGCTGCCGTAGAAGTAGCCAGGCAGGAACTCCCAGAAGCCCACCCCCATCAGCACGACGGTGTGGCAGTCCTTCTCGATCCCTTTTTCGGGAACTGCTGCGACCGAGAGGTTGCGCGGCTCACGGGGGGCCATGCCCCCCTCCGGCGCGCTGCGATGCACCATCTCGAACACCATGCCGGCCTCCGCAAGGTCGGTGGCGGCGCGCACGAAAGCTTCGTAGGCCTGCCGGAGGGCAGGGTCCTGCAGCGCAGCGCGGGCCTGCGGCAGGATAGCCCGGCGCCGTTCGCTGGTAGCCGGCTGCGGACCGAACTCGCCAGTGAGGGCCGGGTCGAGCGGCGGTTGCGGAGCGGTGGCTTCCGAGGCGGGCTTCGGCAGCTCCGGCTTTTGCGGCCCAGGGCGTGCTTGCCGCGCTGATCCGGCAGGATCGGCCCCCGGGCGGGGCTGGGAGCTATCAGGCGTATGCAGGCGGGAGAGCATGGCGAACCCTTCGCACACAAGATTCTCGCGTCAAGACGCCGGCTAGGCGCAGTGGCTGCGAGCGCGCGCAAATCCTTGCCAGCATCGCGGGCGCCGAGTGAGAGGCACGCTACATCGCGGAAGCAAAAGGCACGTCCAAGCCTGCCGTGGATCATGGGCTGCGGCGACCGCGTTCTTTCCGCTTTCCGGTCAATGACCCTCACATCCTCGTCAGGAAGGGGCGGGCCAAATGGAAATGCCTGTGCCTCGTTCACCCACGGGGCCTGTCGTTCCGCTCCCTTGAATGTGTTCTTCGCATTCGCTGAAGGCGCGAAACGTCAGATTGAACCCTTCTGTCCATAATGTTAGAAAATATCCATGAAGCGGTCATTTTCACCGACGGCTGCAGGCGTGCTTCTTACGCCGCCATAGAGCCTCCGGCCCGGCTGCCACGGGACCAGGAAGAGGCAGGCTATGCCTGCCCTCAGCGGAGCTGAAGCCGCCCGCGCTAGCGCGACAAGGCTGCATCCGCATCCCTGGTACTGAAGGCCCTCAGTGCCACCCGCCTTCTCCACATTCGCCGACCCGAACCGTGATGTGCCGCGCAGCTTTGCCGCATGCGCGCCCGATCGAAGGGGCCGACCGTGTCCGATCAGCATTCCTCCCTGCACAAGGGGACCAAGCCCGCTAGTCCGGCGGTGCGCCGCGCATGTGCTGGCGCCGGGTTCCTTGGCCGCCTCCTGCCAAAGCAGCCGGCGGCCTGCTTCCTCGCCGCCTTCCTGCTGCTGGTGCTCGGCGGCATCGGCGCCACCATCGCCGCGCACGTGGCGCTGGCGCGTGCAGCGCTGCTTCCCCCACCACCACTCGCGGCCACCTGGTGCATCGACGAGAAATTCGCCTTCCTGCGCGAGATGCCGCTGGAGCGGTTCACGCTCATTGCCATCGGCTCCTCGGCCACTTGGCGCAACCTCGACATGTCGGTGCTGGAGCAACGCCTGCACGGCACACGGGCGATCAACGCAGCGCCCTGCTATCTGCATATCGACCAGACCGCCTACATGGCCGGGTTCCTGCTGGAGCGCATGCCCAGGGTGGACACGGTGCTTGCCGTCGTCGCACCACGCGATTTCGAAGCCTGCCCGGCCAGTCAGCGCGCCTTCTTCGACCCGCATCTTGCGGGCGCTTATCTGGGGGGCCGGGTGCCAGCCTGGCTCCCCTACGTTACCGGCTTCCGCCCGATCTACCTGGCGCGCGAGGCCATCGAGCAGGAGAACCTGCCGCCCGGCCCGGATGCGGTAGCCCTGGACGGGCACGGCTCCAGCATCCTGCGCAAGCCGCATTCCTGGCGCCCCGCGCCAGTCTTCGACCCATCCTGCTACGAGGGGCTCGCCACGCTGGAGGAGACGGTGACGTCACGTGGCGCGCGGCTGGTTGTCTCCAGCCTGCCGGTGATGCCGGAATGGAGCGAGCGCTTCGACCCGGACGGCAGTCTGGTGGAAAGCTGGACTCGCGAGATGCGGGCAACGCTGCGTCAGCCCGAGACCCTGTTCCTGGACGGCCGCAGCTTAGCCTGGGGCGATGAGCGTTTCGCCGATCCGGTCCACCTTCTCTATCCCCACCACAGCCCTTTCACCGACTTCATCGCCCGCGCCATGGCCGGGCAGGCGGGGAGCTGAGGCGCCATGCTGTTCAACTCCCACGTTTTCATCCTGCTCTTCCTGCCGCTGACGCTGGCGGGCTTCTTCTTGCTCGGGCGGCTGAAGGACATGCGGCCGGCGCGGCTCTGGCTCCTCACGGCCTCGTTGATCTTCTACGGCTGGTGGAGCCTGACCTATCTTGGCCTGCTGCTCGGCTCTATGCTGGCGAACTATGCGCTGGGCCGGCGCATCGGCGCCGTCCGCGCAAGCGCGCCGGGGCAGGCCCGGGCGCTGATGCTGCTTGGCGTCGCTGCCAATGTCGGCCTGCTGGCCTGGTACAAGTACGCCATCTTCATCACCGACAACGTCGCGGCGCTGACCGGGCTGGACTTCGCGGCCGGCGGCGTGGTGTTGCCGCTGGCGATCTCCTTCTACACCTTCCTGCAGATCGCCTACCTCGTGGACACCCGGAACGGCCGCGCCGAGCACTACAGCTTCCTCGACTACACGCTGTTCGTGACCTTCTTTCCGCACCTGATCGCCGGCCCGATCGTGCATCACCACGAACTGATCCCGCAGTTTCAACGCCCTGCCATCTACCGCTTCCAGCCAGGAGAGGTGGCGGCGGGGATCGCCTTCTTTGCTATCGGGCTGGTCAAGAAGCTCGTCATCGCCGATCCGGTAGGGGCGCTGGCCACGCCGGTGTTTCAGGACGCGGCGGCTGTGCCGCCCGGACTGCTGGAAGCCTGGCTCGGCACGGTCGCTTTCTCCGTGGGGCTCTATTTCGACTTCTCCGCCTATTCCGACATGGCGATCGGCTTGGCGCGTATGTTCGGCGTCCATTTCCCCTACAACTTCAACGCGCCTTACAAGGCGACCTCGATCATCGACTTCTGGCGCCGCTGGCACATGACCCTGTCCCACTTCCTGCGCGACTACGTCTACATCGCCATGGGTGGCAGCCGGTGCGGCACGCTGCGGCGACACGCCAACCTGATGGCCACCATGCTGCTGGGCGGCCTTTGGCACGGCGCGGGCTGGACCTTCGTGATCTGGGGCGGGCTGCACGGCGCTTACCTGCTGGTGAACCATGGCTGGCGATCCATGGCGCGGGAGAGGCCGGGCCTGCCGCGCCTCAGCGCGCCTGTGGCACAGGGGCTGACGCTGCTGGTGGTGATGGTCGCCTGGGTATTCTTCGCCGCGCCCGATCTGGGCGCCGCACTGGCTGTGCTGGCCGGCATGACCGGGCTGAACGGGATCCTCCAGCCCGGCACGGCGACGCTGCTCAGCGCGGCGCTGCAAGGTGGGCCGGGCGCGGTGGTCGCGATCACCGGCGGCATGGCGCTGCTGACGGGTATCTTGAGCCTGCTGATCCTCGGCGGTGCGCTGCTGGTGATCTTTCTCGCGCCGAACACCCAGGAAATCGTGGATGGCCGGACGGCGGCGCCCGAGGAGGCGCCGCGCTGGCCCATCCTGCGCTTCCGGCCGCATGCGATTTCAGCCTGTACTGCCGCGGCGGCCTTTCTGCTGGCCCTGGCCCTGATGGCCGACGTCAAGGAATTCGTCTACTTCCAATTCTGAGGCCCGCCACCCGCGGGTCATGGTCGGCACCGCGGCCACGGCGTAGCCTGACGCGGTGCGTGACGATTCGATTCTCCCCGAGCCCAAGCTTCCTGACCCCCGCGTGATGGCCGCCATCGTGGCCAGTGCCCTGTTCATGCAGAACCTCGACAGCACGGTGGTGGCCACCGCCCTGCCGGCGATGGCCCGCTCACTCGGCGAGGATCCGCTGGTGATGGGGGTGGCCATCACCTCCTACCTGGTGGCGCTGACCGTCTTCATCCCGCTCAGCGGCTGGGTGGCGGACCGCTTCGGGGCGAAGCAGGTCTTCATGGCGGCGATCGCCACCTTCACCCTGGCCTCGGCCTTCTGCGGCCTGTCGGATGGGCTGGCCGAGCTGGTGGCGGCGCGCGTGCTGCAGGGGTTGGGCGGGGCGATGATGGTGCCGGTCGGCCGCCTGCTCCTGCTGCGGCGGGTGCGCAAAGAGGAACTGCTCTCCGTCACCACCTGGCTGACCATGCCGGGCCTGCTTGGCCCCTTGCTCGGGCCGCCGGTCGGTGGCCTGCTGACCGACCTGATCTCCTGGCGCGCGGTATTCTGGATCAACCTGCCGGTGGGGGTAATCGGCCTGCTGCTGGTCTGGCGGATCATCCCCGCGCTGCCGGCCAGCCTGCCGCCGCCGCCTGACCTGCGCGGCCTGACGCTGGTCGGCGCGGCGCTCGCCTGCCTGATGTTCGCCTTCGAGACGCTTGGCCGGGGCCTAGTGCCGGGCGGGGTCGCCGAGGGGATGCTCGTGCTCGGGCTGGCCCTGACCGTCGTCGCCGTGCGGCACTGCCTGCGAGCGGCGAACCCGGCGCTGGATTTCAGCCTGATGGCGATTCCGAGCTTCCGCGTCCCGAATGTCGCGGGGGTGATCTTCCGCGTCGGCGCCGGGGCGGTGCCCTTCCTGGTGCCGCTGACGCTGCAACTCGGCTTCGGTGCCAGCGCGGCGCAGAGCGGCATGATCAGCTTCGCCACCGCGCTCGGGGCCTTCGCCATGAAGCCCATGGCGAAGTTCGCGCTCGGCCAGTTCGGCTTCCGCAACGTGCTGGTCTGGAACGCCGTCCTCGCCTCCGCGGCCATTGCCGCCTGCGCCGCCTTTCGGCCGGCCTGGCCGACGGCGGCGGTCTTCCTGGTGCTGCTGCTGGGCGGCCTGTTCCGCTCGCTGCACTTCACCACGCTGAACACCCTGGCCTATGCCGATGTGCCGCAGGAGAAGCTTTCCGCCGCGACCAGCCTCTACAGCACGGCGCAGCAACTGCCACAGGCGCTCGGCGTCGCGGTGGCCTCGGCGGTGCTGCAGACGAGCGTGGCGCTGGGCGGGCGTGAAGCGGCATCAATGCCGGACTTCACCGCGGGCTTCCTGGTGGGCGCGCTGCTGACCCTGAGCGCCGCACCGCTCGCCGCCCGGCTGCCGAAGGATGTCGGCGAGGGGATCGTTCGCGGGCGGCGCTGAGGCGCCACCCGCGGTCCCTGCTCAGCGGTGGCGCCAGATTTCCACGGTGCCGCCCGCCGCTTCCACCGTGCTCGCCAGGGCATAGTCCTGCGCCAGCGCCGCGGTGATCAGCTTCGCCGCGTCAGGCCGCACGGAGTCCCACCGGCCACGATGCAGCACGATGGCCCGAGGATGCTCGCCGAGGACACGTGCGACCTCCGCAGCCTGGTCGATCATGGCGGGATTGCTGTCCCCGCCCAGCCGGCTGTCCGCCTGGTCGGCGAGGTGCGCGCCGAAGACATAGGGCGTCGCCACCCCGGCATGCGCCAGCACATAGATGATGGGGTCCTCGTTGACCACGTAGATCGGGTCGCCGGGCCGGATCACGGCAGTGACGCCCTGCGCTACCTCGCTCACCGGATTGCGCAGCCCGAAGCCGGTGCGAACCCGCTCGGAGAGGGCGGTCGACCAGGGCGAAAGGGTGGCAGCCAGGACCACCAGAGCAAAGGCAAGTCCTACCCGCGCCGGGCGCATGCTGCGCGCCAGTTGCCGGGCGCCGACCGCGCCGGCGAGCGAGAGCGGCGGCAGCCAGGTCAGGAAGTAGTGGTCGTAGAACTTGTTCAACAGGACGATACCGACCGTCGCCGCCGCGAACCAGAACGCGCTGGCGAGCAGCAAGAGCCCGGTGCCGGCGGGACGGCGCTGCGGGCGAGGGCGCCACGCCAGCGTGAGCAGCGCCACCGCAGTCAGGGCGAAGGCCCAGCAGGTGCCGAGCAGCGCCAGGGCGGTTTCCCTGAGCGCCTCGGTGCGGGAGGCGCCCTCCGTGATGTAGTGGGCGGGCGCGATGAAGTTGGGATAGGCATAGGCGGCGAACTCGCCCCGCAGCAGATAAGGCAGGCCCGCCAGCAGAATGGGCGCGGCGCAGATCACGGCATAGCAGAGGGCCAGCCCGAGCAGCCGCGGCAGGGTCAGCGCGCCGCAGCGCCAAGCCACGAGGATGACCAGCAGGAAGGCCGCCGAGCCCTCCATCACCACAACGCTTTTCAGCAGCAGGGCGAAGCCGACCGGCAGGCCCATCAGCAGCATGTCGCGCCAGCCGGGCGGGGCGCCCCCATGGAGGAGACGATGGCAGGTGCGCAGCGCTGCCGCCATGCAAAGCACGATCAGGGGCGCGAAGAGGATTTCGGTGTTCGTGGAGGAGCCGTTCAGCAGCAGGCTCTGGCCGATATAGAGCAGCCCGGCGGCGAGGCCGGTGTTGCGCGACCCGCCGGCCGCCCGCGTCGCCAGGATCAACGCCGCGGCCGTGGCCGTGACGGAAAGCACGCCCAGCAAGCGGATGCTGAACAGGCTCTCCCCCAGCAAGGCGAAGGTGGCCGCGAACAGGGCAGGGGCGCCAAGCGGATGCATGTCCCAGACGGCGACATAGGGCCAGCCGCCCCGCAGCCATTCCCGAGCCTGGACCATGTAGAGCCCTTCATCCGGGGTCAGCCCCACCGGGAAGAAGGCGGGGATCCGCAGGATGAGCGCGGTCACCAACAGGAGGCTCACCGACCCGAGCCACCAGCGCAGCCCCGTCCAGGCACCGGTACGGTGGAGGCCTGGGCGGGTTGAATACGGTACCTCCCTGGTGCTCGCCGGCATCGCACCGGAGCTTCCCGGAAAAGCTACGAGTCCAGGTATCTCATTCATGCATCCAGCCTCCGCCGGCCCCATGGCCCATGGCTGACCGCCCTCTTATGGAAGTTGGTCGCGTGCAGATAATTGGATTGCGTTATTTTTTATGGTCGGCAACGCACATCTTTGTTTGCGCGCCTGAATGACGCTTTGAGGTAACTCTCTGGTATAGAACGGTTTGTGCAGAACGGCAGAAGGCGGCTTTGACTCGACTCGGTATGAAAACGTCATAAATGTAGAAAAAATAATTTAAAGCGCGGTGACATATCGGCGCTGCCCTGAGGGAGCAGCGCCAGGCATTTCGAGATTTGGGTGCCTGGAAGGAAAGGGGCGAGGCTTGGCCCCGCCCGCTACTCGGCGGCTTGCGGCACCGCGGAGCTGCGGCTGAAGCGCCGCGCCACCCCTTCGAAGGCCAGGAACAGCACAGGCGTGACGAACAGCGTCAGCGCCTGGGAAACGGCCAGACCGCCGACCACGGCGAGGCCGAGTGGCTGCCGCAGCTCCGCCGAGGCGCCCCATCCGGCGGCGATCGGCACCGCGCCGGCCGCGGCGGCGAGGGTGGTCATCATGATCGGGCGGAACCGGATGATGCTGGCCTCGCGTACCGCGGTCAGCGGGTCCTCGCCAGCGCGTTGCCGGGCAAGGGCCACGTCCACCACCATGATGGCGTTCTTCTTCACCAGCCCGATCAGCAGCAGCACGCCGATCACGGCGATGACGGACAGATCCAGCCCAAAGAGCCAGAGCGTCGCCAGCGCGCCGAGGGCCGCAGGCGGCAGGCCCGAGAGGATGGTCAAGGGATGGACGAGGCTCTCGTAGAGCACGCCCAGCACCACATACATGATCAGCACGGCGGCCAGCAGCAGCATGCCCTGGCCGGCCAGCGCCTGCTGGAAGATCTGCGCCGTGCCGGCATAGCCGGAGACGATGGTGGGCGGCAGGCCCATTTCCCGCTCGGCGCGTGTGATGGCCTGGGTGGCATCGCCCAGCGCCACGCCGGGGGCGGTGTTGAAGCCGATGGTGACGGCGGGAAGCTGACCCTGATGCGCCACCGTCAGCGGACCAACGCTGCGCGAGATGGTGGCGATTCCGGCCAGCGGCACCAGCCGCCCGGAGGCGGCGCGCAGATAAACCTTGGTCAGCCCCGCCTCGTCCTGCTGGTCGCGCGGAAGCGCCTCCAGGATCACGGCATAGCTGTCCGAAGCGCCGAAGATGGTGCTGATCTGCCGCGCGCCATAGGCGGAGTAGAGCGCCTGCCGTACCTGGTCCACCGTGACGCCGAGGGCGGCGGCACGGTCGCGATCCACGTTCACGGAGAGGATGGGGGCGGCCATCTGGAGGTCGCTGTTGACGTCCTGCAGCTCGGGCAGCTTGTGCAGCGCCTCGGTCATCCGCTCGGACCAGTCGTAGAGCTCGTCCGCCCGCAGGCCCTGCAGCGTGTACTGGTAGAGGGTGCGGGAGGAGCGGGCGCCGAAGTTCAGGTTCTGGATCGGGTTGAAATAGGCCCGCATCCCCGGGATGCCGCTGGTCTGCCGGCGGAGTTCCTGGATCACCTCGCCGATCGCCGGGCGCTCGGCGCGCGGCTTGAGCTGCACGAACATGCGGCCCTGGTTGAGCGCACCGCTGTTGCCGCTGATGCCGACGATGGAGTTGACCAGCTCGACCGAGGGGTTCTTCGCGATGATCTCGGCCACGCGCGCCTGCCGCGTCGCCATGTCATCGAAGGAGGTGTCCTGCGGCCCCTGCGTGCCGACGCTGAGCAGGCCGGTGTCCTCGATGGGGAAGAACCCCTTGGGGATGGTGATGGCAAACCAGCCCGAGAGCCCGATGGAGGCGAGGAACACCAGCCAGACGGCGGGGCGGAAGCGCAGCGCCTTGTCGAGCATCCAGCCATAGCCGCGCTCCACCGCGCGGAATCCCGTTTCCAGCGTCGCGTCGAAGCGGGAGGGGTGGCCATGCGCCGGCAGGCGGCTGGCCATCAGCGGTGTCAGCGTCAGCGAGACGATGCAGGAGGTGATGACCGCCAGCGAGACGGTGGCCGCGAAGGCGTTGAACACCCGCCCGACCACGCCGCCCATCAGCAGGATGGGCAGGAAAACCGCGATCAGCGACATGGTGATGGAGATGATGGTGAAGCCGATTTCCTTCGCGCCGCGGATGGCGGCGGCGAGGGGCTTCATGCCCTCCTCCATGTGCCGGACAATGGCCTCCAGCATGACGATGGCGTCGTCCACCACCAGGCCGACGGCCAGGGTCAGGCCGAGCAGGGTGATGTTGTCGATGCCGTAGCCCAGCGCGTACATCAGCCCGAAGGTGCCGGCGAGCGAGATCGGCACCGCGATGCCCGGGATCAGCGTTGCGCTGAGCTTGCGCAGGAAGAGGAAGATCACCAGCACCACCAGCCCGATGGCGATCATCAGGTGGTGCTGCACGTCATGCACCGCCTCGCGGATCGAGACAGAGCGGTCGAGCATCACCGTCAGCTCGGCGCCGGGCGGCAGGGCGGCCTGTAGGGCGGGCAGGGCGGCCTTCACCCCATCCACCACGTCCACCGTGTTGGCGTCGGGCTGGCGCTGCACCGCCAGCGTCAGCCCGCGGGTGCCGTTCATCCAGGCGGCGACGCGGTTGTTCTCCACCCCGTCCTCAACCGTGGCGACATCCTGCACCCGGATCGGCGCATTGCCCCGGCCGCCGATGATCAGTCGGCCGAATTCATGCGCATCCTGGAGCTGGTCGTTGGCGCGCAGGGTGAGCTGCTGGCGCGGGCCGTTCAGCGTGCCGACGGGGGTGTTGCTGTTGGCCGCCGCGATGGCGCGCTGCGCCTCGTCGAAGCCGAGGCCGAGCGCGGCGAGGCGGTCGGGGTCGAGCTGCACGCGGACCGCGTATTTCTGCTCGCCATAGGTGACCACCTGGGCCACGCCGGGAATGCGCGAGAGGGCAGGGGAGATCAGCACCGCCGCCACCTCGTTGAGGCGGTAGAGCGGCACGTCGCCGCCGCGCAGGTTCAGCAGCACCACCGGTGCGTCGGCGGGGTTCGACTTCCGGAAGGAAGGCGGGTTGGTCATCTCCTGCGGCAGCCGGCGCTGCGCGCGGGAGAGGGCGGACTGCACGTCCAGCGCCGCCGCGTCGATGTCCCGGCCGAGCACGAATTGCAGAGTGATCTGCGTGGTGCCCTGGCCGCTGGTGGAGGACATCTGGTCGATGCCCGCGATGGTCGAGAACTCGCGCTCCAGCGGCAGCGCCACCGAATTCGCCATGGTTTCCGGGCTGGCGCCGGGAAGCTGGGCGGAGACGCTGATGACGGGGAAGTCCACCCGCGGAATGGCCGCCACGGGGAGCTGGAAATAAGCCACGATGCCGGCCAGGACGGCGGCGGCCGCAAGAAGCCCGGTCATGATCGGGCGGCGGATGCAAAGCTCGGAAAGGTGCATCGCGGCGGGGTCCTCAGCTCTGCGAGCCGCGGGCGGCCGGGCGGCCGGGGCGCTCGGTCACGCGCGCGCCGTCGGTGAGGAGCTGGGCGCCCTCGATCACCACCTTCTCGCCGGCGGCGATCTCGGCCTGCAGCACGGCACGGCCGGAAACCACCCGCTCCATCTTCACCGCGCGCCGGTGGGCGCGCGCCTCGCCATCCACGACATAGACGAAGCGGCTGTTCTCGCTGCCGGTCTGCACCGCCTGCACCGGCACGCTAAGCGCATCCGGCTCGGTGCGCGGCACCAGCACCACATTGACGTACTGGCCGGGCCAGAGATGCCCCTCGGGGTTGGCGAAGCGGGCCTTGAGCTGAATGGTGCCGGAGGTGGTGTCCACCTGGCTGTCCACGAAGACCAGCTTGCCGCGGACCGGCGTGTGCTTGTCGCCCGGCGGATGCGCGGCGACCTCCGGCGTGCCGGCCTGCATGGCGGCCTGGATCTCGGGCAGCCAGCGCTCCGGCACGGCGAACTGCACCTGGATGGGGTCCATCTGGGTGATGGTGGCGAGTGGGCTGCTGTCCCCGGCGCGCACCAGGTTGCCCTCCTTGGCGGGCAGGGCACCGAGGCGGCCGTCGATCTCGGCGCGAATGGTGCCGTAGTCCAGGGTCAGCCGTGTCTGGGCGACCAGTGCCTCCATGGCGCGCACCGTCGCCTCGCCGGCGGCAGCGTCAGCCTGGGCCTGCTCCATCCGCTGGGCGGCTGCGAAGCCTTCTCCGCGCAAGGCGGCGTAACGGGTGGCATCCTGCCGGGCGCGCAAAGCGAGAGCCCGCTCGCGGGCAAGCTGCGCCTCCTGCTGCGCGAGCTGGGCCTCGGCCATGCGCGAGTCGAGCGTGAACAACACCTGCCCGCGTCGCACCTGCTGGCCTTCGGCCACGTGGACCGACTGGATCTGCCCGTCCACCCGGCTGCGCACTGAAACCGCGGCCTCGGCGACAACGTTGCCGTTGGCGGTAATCTCGACGGGAATGGGGCCACGCTGCGCGGGGCTGACCACCACGGGCACCGCCGGCGGCCCGGCGTTCTGCGCCCGGAGCGGCGCTGAGGGCAGCGAAAGGCCCAGCACGGCGCAAAGCGCGCCCGCCAACAGGGGGTGATGCGAACGCGATGCCATGTGGTGTCCCGAATCAGAGGGGCGCTATGTCCCGCTTAGTGCGGCACCACAGGATGGCATAGCCGTTGTTACGGTGTGTGACTTTTCTACACGTCGATGATCGGCGCTGCCGTTGGAAGGGAGAAGCCGATTCTACCGGATCCCGGGCCCGCTCACGTGCAAAGCTTCGCGAGCTTTCGCCTAAAACGACAAAACCGCGACAGGCGAGCATGATGCCCGCCTCGCGGCTTTCCTCAGGCCATCGCCTGCCCCGCGGGCACCCCGTTACCGGGGCGTCCACGTCGGGGAAGGGGTGGTCAGAAGCCCTCGCGCTCCAGGCGCTTGCGCTCCACCTTGCGGGCGCGACGAACGGCCTCGGCGGCCTCGCGGGCGCGGCGCTCAGAAGGCTTCTCGTAGTGGCGGCGCAGCTTCATCTCGCGAAACACACCTTCGCGCTGCAGCTTCTTCTTAAGGGCCTTGAGGGCCTGATCGATATTGTTGTCCCGAACGACGACCTGCACGCTGTGCGGTCTCCTCTTTGAGCCAGGGCCTGAAAGCCGGGGTGATGTGGATGCGGAAACACAAAGCGCCGGCAGACGCCGGTGCCTTCCCGCAAGGAGCGCAGCGAATAACACGCCTTCCCGCCGGATTGGAAGCCCTTCCACGCGCCCTTCCGGCAACCAAATGTCAGACTTTCCTCGATGGAGACGGCGCATGGCCATTCTGAAGATTGCCCGCATGGGCCACCCCGTCCTGCTGCAGGTCGCTGAGCCTGTGGCCGACCCGACCGCGCCGGAGATCCAGGATCTGCTTGAAAACATGGCTGAAACCATGCTCGATGCCTCTGGGCTCGGCCTGGCCGCGCCGCAGGTGTATAGGCCGCTGCGCATCTTCGTCTGGCGCAATGGGGACGAGGTGGCGGCCCTGATCAATCCTGAGGTCGAACTGCTCACCCCGGCGGACCAGCGCGGGTGGGAGGGCTGCCTCTCGATTCCCGGTCTGCGCGGGAACGTGGAGCGCGCCGCGCGCATCGGCTTCCGCGGCCTGGATGCGGAGGGCCGCGAGGTCGAAGGCGAGGCCGAGGGCATGCTGGCTCGCGTCATGCAGCATGAGTTCGACCATTTGAACGGCATTCTCTACCCGAGCCGGATGAGTGATCTCTCCCTTTTCGGCTTCACCGAGGAACTGGCGCGCGCCGCCGTGGCGGCACACCAGCAGCAACAGCAACAGCAACAACAGCAGGTTCCCGCGGAGCCGCCCCGATGAGCCTTGAGCGCAGCGCCGAGCGCGACGCCGCCCTGCGCGCCATGCTGCCCGAGGTCCCGCGGCTCGGCTGGACCATGGAGGCGCTCCGTGCCGGACTCGCGGCCAGCGGCGGCAATCCGGATTCGGCGGCATGGCTGTTCCCACGCGGCCCGCTTGGCATGGTGGAAGCCTGGTGCGACCTGGCGGACCGCGACATGGTGGCGGAGGCAGCCGGGACGGGGCTGGATGGCATGCGGATTCCCGCCCGGATCCGTACGCTCGTCGCTATCCGCCTGCGGCAGCAAGCGCCGCACAAGGAGGCGGTGCGCCGCGCCCTGGCACTGCTCGCGCTGCCCTGGAATCTCGGCGCTGCCAGCCGCGCCACGGCCCGCACCGTGGATTCCATGTGGCAGGCCGCCGGTGACACCTCCGCCGACGCCTCCTTCTACACCCGTCGCGCCACTCTGGCCGGGATCTACGCTGCCACGCTGGGCTTCTGGCTGCAGGACTCCGACCCGGAGGGAGTTGCGACGCTGGCCTTCCTCGACCGCCGACTCGGCGAGTTGGGCCGGCTTCAACGCTGCCGGCGCAAGGCGGCCTGAGCCAACGCCCCGGCGCGAGGGAGGCAGAAAAGCGGTGGACAATCCGGCCAGGGCGCGGCACAGGCCGCCAACCCTGGCCTCTCCTGCTGCAGGATTTCGCGCGTGACCGAAACCGAAGCCGCGCCGCTCGTCGGCATCATCATGGGCAGCCGCTCGGACTGGGAGACGATGCGCCACGCGGCGGAGACGCTCGCGCGCCTCGGCATCCCGCACGAAACGCGCGTGGTCTCGGCCCATCGCACGCCCCAGCGTCTCTATGACTATGCGCATTCCGCCGCCGGCCGCGGCTTGCGGGCCATTATCGCCGGAGCAGGGGGCGCGGCGCACCTGCCCGGCATGGCGGCGGCCATGACCCGGCTGCCGGTGCTTGGCGTGCCCGTCGAAAGCCATGCGCTGAAGGGGATGGACAGCCTTCTTTCCATCGTCCAGATGCCGGCCGGCGTGCCGGTGGGCACGCTCGCCATTGGGCGGGCCGGAGCGGTGAACGCGGCACTGCTTGCTGCCGCCATGCTGGCCACCACCGACTCGGTGCTGGCCGAGCGGCTCGACGCCTTTCGCGCCGAGCAGACTGCCTCCGTGGCGGAGACGCCGGCATGAGCGAGGCCCCGGACCGCTTTCCGCTCCCGCCCAACGCGACCATCGGCATCCTTGGTGGCGGACAACTTGGCCGGATGTCGGCCCTGGCCGCCGCCGAGCTGGGCTACCGCTGCCATGTCTATGCGCCGGAGGCCGATTCGCCCGGCATGCAGGTGGCCGCCGCGCAGACGGTCGCGGCCTACGAAGACCCCGGCGCCCTGACCGCCTTTGCGCGGGCGGTGGACGTCGTGACCTTCGAGTTCGAGAACGTGCCCGCCGCCACGCTCGACGTGCTGGCGCCGCTGGTGCCCTGCCGGCCCGGCCGCAAGGCGCTGGCGATTTGCCAGGATCGGCTGCAGGAAAAGAAGTTCCTCGCCCAGGCGGGAGTGCCCGTCGCTCCCTGGCGCGCGGTGGAAAGCTTGCAGGATCTGGAGTCGGCCATTGCCGAAATTGGCCTGCCCGCCGTGCTCAAGACCACGCGCCTGGGATATGACGGACGGGGCCAGGCCGTGTTGCGCGCGCCGGATGAGGCCGCCGCCGCCTTCGCCAGACTGGAGCCCAAGCCGCTGATCCTGGAGGCCTTCGTGCCCTTTACCCAGGAGATCTCGGCGGTTGCCGCACGCGGGGAAGACGGTGCCACGGCGGTCTATGACGCGGTGGAGAACCGCCACCGGCACCACATCCTCGATCTCTCCTTCGCGCCGGCCCGCGTGCCGGCGGCGGTCGCCGCGGCAGCCCGCCACCATGCCGCCCGCGTTGCCGCCGAGCTGGAACTGGTGGGTGTCCTGGCCGTTGAGTTTTTCCTGCTGCCGGACGGCACCCTACTTGGCAACGAGATCGCGCCGCGCCCGCACAATTCTGGGCACTGGACGATGGATGCCTGCCAGTCCAGCCAGTTCCACCAGCATATCCGGGCGGTTGCGGGCCTGCCGCTGGGCGGCACCGAGCGCCATTCCGACGCGGTGATGCGCAACCTTGTGGGCCCCGAGGGCATGGCGCTGCTGCCAGACCTGCTGGCGCAGCCGGCAACGTCGGTGCACCTCTATGGCAAGGCTGCCGCACGCTCTGGGCGAAAGATGGGGCATGCCAACCACCTGTTGCCGCGGGGCGGGCTGGCGGCTCCGGGAGCGGCGGGGTTGCTCACGGACCTGCGAGTAACGCCTTGAAAACACCTGTGGCGCGTGTGCCACATGTGGCACAAATCACAGCAGCGCATACTGCGCTGTTTCCTTCAGGGTGCTACATGATCCGTACGCGGCGCCCGGACTCGAAGGGCTCGATTTCTTCGTGACCAAGCGCAGCGAGCATGCCTCTGAAGGATCGAGGAGAATTCTAATGAGCCTCAAGAAGGCGCTTCTGGCCGCGACCGTTATGGCGCTGCCGCTCGCGGCTCAGGCGCAGCCTGTCACGGGCGTGTATGTCGGTGCCGGCGCCGGCTACAACTACCTCCAGGACAGCACCATCTCGGTTGATGGCAGCGGCCCGTCGCTCGGCACCGCCTACGGCCCGCGCCGCAGCATCGATGCCGAGTTCGAGAACGGCTGGGGTGGCGTTGTCAGCCTGGGTTATGGCTTCGGCAACGGCCTCCGGGCTGAAATCGAAGGCAACTACCGCGAGAACGAGGTGGACACGCTGAGCGCCGGCCCGCAGCTGCCGGGCATCGGCGGCACGGTCCGCACCTACGGCGCGATGGTTAACGCCCTGTACGACTTCCACCTCGGCCTGCCGGTGGTGCCGTACATCGGTGCCGGTGTTGGCTATGTCTGGCACGACTACGACACCGTTCGTAGCCGCGGCAACGCTGCCAACGCCAACCTCAACAGCGTGACGATCGACGACGACGACGGCGAGTTCGCCTTCCAGGGCATCGCCGGCATTGCCTTCCCGATCGCCGCCGTTCCGGGCCTGGCCGTGACCGCCGAGTACCGCTTCCTCGGCACGCTGGACCCGAAGATGGACGCCGTTAGCCGCACGGCGACGGGCGCTGCCGTCCGTACCTCGGTCGAGACGGAGAACTACAACCACTCCGCGTTCATCGGCCTGCGCTACGCCTTCAACGCTCCGGTGCCGCCGGCGCCGGTTCCGGTCGTCGCGCCCGCTCCGGCCGCCGCTCCGGCCCCGGCCCGCACCTACCTGGTGTTCTTCGACTTCGACCGCGCCGACCTGACGGACCGTGCCCGCCAGATCATCGCCGAGGCCGCCCAGAACGCCGGCCGCGTG
>Ga0182739_1000683_pt1 | contig 40375 bp, 35 predicted proteins | sample eDN5th30CBELigBY_FD_128873 | JGI IMG/M metagenome (GOLD analysis project Ga0182739, IMG submission 128873) | Enriched backyard soil microbial communities from Emeryville, California, USA - eDNA 5th pass 30_C BE-Lig BY (version 2) (version 2) | ecosystem: Environmental > Terrestrial > Soil >... | reverse complement strand
GGGGGCGAGGTACTTGAAGCCCGCGGGGTCGGACGCGGGAGCCGCGACGATCGTCGTGTACTCCATCGCGCCGGCGTCCTCGAGCGCGCCCTTGACGGCCGCGATCGTGGAGCCCTTCTGGCCGATCGCGACGTAGATGCAGCGCACCTGCTTGTCGACGTCGCCGGACTCCCAGTTGGCCTTCTGGTTGATGATCGTGTCGATCGCGATCGCCGTCTTGCCCGTCTGGCGGTCACCGATGATGAGCTGACGCTGGCCACGACCGATCGGGATCATCGCGTCGATCGCCTTGATGCCGGTCTGCATCGGCTCGTGCACGCTCTTGCGCGCCATGACGCCGGGCGCCTGGAGCTCGAGGGCGCGACGACCCTCCGCCTTGATCTCGCCGAGGCCGTCGATCGGGTTGCCGAGCGGGTCGACGACCCGGCCGAGGAACGCGTCGCCGACGGGCGCCGAGAGCACCTCACCGGTGCGGGTGACCTCCTGGCCCTCTTCGATCCCGGTGAACTCGCCGAGGACGATGACACCGATCTCGTTCTCGTCGAGGTTCAGCGCGAGACCGAGGGTGCCGTCGGCGAACCGGAGCAGCTCGTTCGCCATGGCGCCCGGCAGGCCCTCGACGTGGGCGATGCCGTCCGCGGCGTCGATGACGGTGCCGACCTCGGTCGCCGCCGCCGTCGTGGGCTGGTAGCTCGCCGCGAAGTCCTTGAGCGCATCCCGGATCTCGTCGGGGCTGATGGTGATGTCTGCCATGTCAGTGCCTGTTCTTGTCGTAGTCGGACGGCGTCAGCCGGCGAGTTGAAGTCGGAGGTCGGCGAGGCGCGACGCGATGGTGCCGTCGATGACCGTGTCGCCCACCCGCACCCGGACACCGCCGAGCACTGCCGGGTCGATGACGTAGTGGATGCGGGGCGAGCGGCCCATGCGCTCGGCGAGGTCGTGCTCGAGCGCGGTGCGCGCGGCGGGTGTGAGCGGGGCCGCGACGGTCACACGCGCGACGACCGCGCCCGCGACGTCCGCGACGATCTCGGCGGCGTGCCGGAGCATCGCGCCGATCCGGCGCCCGCGCGGGCTGCGCACGAGGTGACGGACGATGGCCGTGGTGGCCTCGCTGCCCTGCTGCTGCAGGAGCTTCGACACGAGCGCCGCCTTCGCGTCGCCCGAGGCGAGCTTCGAGCCGAGCGCCAGTTCGAGCTCGGCGTCGCTCGCCACCGCGCGCTCGACGGCGAACAGTTCGCCGACGACGTCGACATCGGCCTGCGAGCGCGCGATCGCGCGCACCGCGATCTCCTCGATGCCGTCGATGAGCTGCGCGGGGTTCGACCAACGCGACCCGGCGAGGCCGGCGAGCAACGAGCGGGACGTCGCGCTCAGCGTCCCGAAGGCCCGAGCCACGAGCGCGGCGCGCTCTTCCGGCGCGAGCGTCGGGTCGGAGAGCATCGCGCGCAGCTGGGCGTTGCCCTCGACGGCACGCGCCGCGGCGAGGAGTTCCTCGCCGGTGACGAGCGTGACACCGGTGGCAGCGTCGAGCGCGGCGATGCCGGCCTCGAGTGCGGAGCGGGACGCGGAGCCCATTACTTGGACGCCTCCAGGTCCTTGAGGAAGCGGTCGACGACCGCGCCGGCGATCTTGTCGTCGGCGAGGCGCTCACCGATCACGCCGCCCGCGAGGTCGAGCGCGAGCGTGCCGACCTCACTGCGCAGCGACACGAGTGCGGCGGCGCGCTCCGCCTCGATCTGCGTGTGCGCGTTCGCCACGATGCGGGCGGCCTCCTCCTGCGCCTGGCCCTTGAGCTCGGCGAGGATCTTCTGCCCGTCGGCGCGCGCCTGCTCGCGAATGGCCGCGGCCTCCGCCCGCCCCTCGGCGAGCTGCGCGCGGTACTGCGCGAGCGCGGCGGCGGCTTCGGCCTGGGCCTCTTCCGCCTTCGCGATGCCGCCCTGGATCGCCTCGGCGCGGGCGTCGAGCGCCCGGTTGATCCGGGGCATCACGTACCACGACACGAAGATGACGAGCACGACGAACACGACCGTGCCCCAGAGCAGGTCCGGCACCGCCGGCAGCAGGGGGTTGATCACCTCGTGCCCGCCGTCTTCGGCGGCGAGGATCAGTCCTTGGAACGCCATCGCTGAATATCCGATCTCGGTTTGGGCTGGTTCAGAAGCCGAACATGTAGGCGGTACCGATACCGATGAACGCGAGCGCCTCGGTGAACGCGATACCGATCCACATCAGCGTCTGCAGGCGACCCTGCAGCTCGGGCTGGCGCGCGACCGACTCGATCGTCTTGCCGACGACGATGCCGACGCCGATGGCCGGACCGATCGCTGCGAGACCGTAGCCGAGAGTGGCAAGGCTGCCGGTGATCTCCATGTGTGTTTCCTTCCTGGATGGTTCTTGAGGACTTGCGGCCGGGCTCAGTGCTCGTCCGCGAGGGCGAGCTGGATGTAGAGCGCGGTGAGGATCGTGAAGACGTAGGCCTGGAGGATCGCGACGAGGACCTCGAACGCGGTCCAGGCGAAGCCGATGCCGAGGGTCAGCGCGCTGAGCCCCTTCCAGGCGCCGTCCATCTCGAAGAGGAAGAACGAGGTCGCGACGAAGAACAGCACGAGCAGCAGGTGCCCGACGAGCATGTTCATCATGAGTCGCAGCGTGAGCGTGACCGGGCGGATGACGAAGGTCGAGATGAACTCGATCGGCGTCACGATGATGTAGAACGGCTTCGGCACGCCCGCGGGGAACAGCGAGTTCTTGAAGAACCGCAGCCCGTGCCGCCGGAGGCCGGCGTAGATGAACGTCACGTAGGACACGACCGCGAGGATGAGCGGCAGGCCGATGAGCGCCGTCGAGGCGATGTTCGCCGGCGGGATGATGCCCGTGAAGTTGGAGCCGAGGACGAGCAGGAAGATCGTCGTCAGGAGCGGGAGGAAGCGCCGTCCGTCACGCTCGCCGAGCAGCTCGTCGGCCATCTTGCGGGGGACGCCGAGCACGTACTCGACGGCGCCCTGGAAGCGGCCCGGCACGATCTTGAAGCGCGAGACGGCGATCCACAGCACGACCATGATGAGGATCAGGACCACGACGCGGATGATCATGATCCGGTTCATCTCGAACGGCGTGCCGATGAACAGGACCGGGTCCGGGAAGAACTCCGAGATCGAGGGACCGTGGAACGCCGGGCCGCCCGTTTCGTCCGCGTCTTCGGCGCTGAGGAACGGGAGGGCACCGCGGGTGAGGCTGCTGATGGACAGAACAGTCTCCTGAATCGGGGCGGATCCGAGGGACCCGCGGCGACGGATTATTTCGGTGAAAATCCTATCAACACTTTGGGGCCCCGGATTACGCCCTCGGCTCCTCGCCGTCGTCGGAGACGGTCGGCAGCTCGATCTCGATCGGCGCCGGGCGGGCTCGCACGACCGTCACGAGGTCGATGACGAGTGTGCCGATGACCGCGATGATCACGGTCGCGCCGAACACCACGGGGTCGAACCAGGCGGCCCCGCGCAGGGCGATCCCGGTGATGAAGAAGATGACGAGCTTGAGGAACCACGTCCCGAGCACGATGCCGAAGAAGACACCCGGATCGTTCATGCCGTTCTTTGCGACGCGATTGGCGACGATCATGCTCGCGGCCGTGAGCCCGAGGAAGACGAGCGTCATCGCGGCGGCGATGATCGCGGCGATGAGCCCCCGCTCCCCCGCGACGAACCAGCCGATGACGGCGCCCACGACGGCGACGAGCGCGCTGTAGGCGCCGCCCCACTTGAGCGCTCGCGTGAGGATCTTGGTCACGTGCATGGGGGTCAGTCCTCCTTGATCGATTCGCGCCGGCTGCGCGTCAGCGGCAGGAACGTCAACGCGACGCAGACCGCCGCGGCCGCGACGAGGGCGCCCGCCGCGATGTACCACGGTACGAACATGAACAGCAGCACCCCGACGGCGGCGAGGAACGTCCACATGTAGAGGATGAGCACCGCCCCGAGATGCGTGTGCCCCATGTCCAGGAGCCGGTGGTGCAGGTGCTTGCGGTCGGCGCTGAAGGGCGACTTGCCGGCCGCGACGCGGCGGATCACCGCGAGGGCGAAGTCGAGCAGCGGCACGGCGAGCACCGCGAGCGGGAGCAGCAGCGGGATGAACGCCGGCGCGAAGTAGGCGGAGAAGACGTCCTCGCGCTCGGCGATCCCCGAGTCGATCCGGCCCGTGATCGAGATCGTCGACGCGGCCATCATGAGCCCGACGAGCATCGAGCCGGAGTCGCCCATGAAGAGCTTCGCCGGGTGGAAGTTGAGCGGCAGGAAACCGAGGCACGCGCCGACGAGCACGACCGTCGCGAGCGTCGCGAGGTTGAAGTACTCGGTCTGCGCGCGGGTCTGCAGCAGGTAGGCGTAGACGAAGAAGACGCCGCCCGCGATCGTCGCGACGCCGGCGACGAGACCGTCGAGGCCGTCGATGAAGTTCATCGCGTTCATCACGAGCACGACGGCGACGATCGTCGCGACGAGCGAGATCCACGGGCTGACGATCGTCTGCCCGCCGATCGGCAGCGTGTACAGCTGGATGCCCTGCCAGGCGAGCACGCCGGCCGCGAGGATCTGAGCCGCGAGCTTGAGCGTCCAGTCGAGGTCCCAGATGTCGTCCGCGACCCCGACGATGACGACGATGAGACTCGAGAGCGCGAGCCCCATGATCGCGTTGCGCTCCGCGAAGACGAGGTCAAACGACGGGATCAGGGCGGCGACGCCCATCGCGACGGCCATCCCGATGAACATGGCGATACCGCCGAGCCGCGGCGTGGGGCGGGTGTGGACGTCGCGCTCGCGGATGCGCGGAGTGAGGCGATAGCGCCGGGACAGCCGCCACACGAGCATCGAGACGCCGAACGTGACCCCGGCCGAGACGACGAGCACGATCGCGTAGAAGAGCGTGCGCACGTCAGGCGGTCCCGGCCGCGGAATCGTCGAGGCGGTCGGCGCCGACGATGGCGCGAATGTCCTCGGCGCCGATCGCGCCCGCGCGCACGATGCGAAGCGGGCCGTCCGGCACGGCCGTCGCGTCGACGATCGTGCTCGCGACGCCGCCGCGCTCGCCCCCGTCGAGGATGACGGCGACCGCCTCGCCGAGCGCGGCCTGCGCCTCGGCGGCGGTCGCAGCCGGCGGCTCCCCCGTGCGGTTCGCGCTGGAGACCGCGAGCGGCCCCGTCTCTCGCAGCAGCTCGAGCGCGACGGGGTCATCGGGCATCCGCAGCGCGACGCTCCCGCGGGTCTCCCCCAGGTCGAGGTCGAGCGAGGCGCGGGCCGGGACGATGATCGTCAGGGCGCCCGGCCAGAACCGGGTCGCGAGCGCGCGCACCTCGTCGTGGACCTCCTCGGCGAGCGCGTCGAGCGCCGGCAGGTTGCCGATGAGGACGGGCGGGGGGCTCGCGGGGGTCCGCCCCTTGGCGGTGACGAGCGCGAGCACGGCCTCGGCATTGAACGCGTCCGCCGCGATGCCGTAGACGGTGTCGGTCGGGAGGACGACGAGCTCGCCGCGCCCGATCGCCGCCCGAGCGAGGCGCATGCCCGTCTGCAGCGAATCGGGCTGGCTGGAGTCGTAGATCGCGCCCATCGCGGGCCAAGCCTACCGGCGGCTACCGGAGCGCCGTCGTCGCACGCGGCCGACCGACGAGATCGGGGTGCGTCGCGACGGCTCGCCAGCCGGCGTCGGCGAGCAGGCGCGCGATCTCGCGCCCCTGCAGCTCGCCGTGCTCGATGACGAGCACGCCGCCGGGGCGCAGCAGCCGCCGGGCCGTCGCCTCGAGCGCGCGGACCACCTCGAGGCCGTCCTCGCCGCCGTAGAGCGCGAGCTCGGGGTCGTGCAGACGCACCTCGGGGTCGCGCGGGATCGCGCCGGTCGGGATGTAGGGCGGGTTGGAGACGACGACGTCGACCGTGCCGTCGAGCTCGGGCAGCGCGTCGGCGAGATCGCCGTGCACGAGCGTCAGGTTGTCCGCGCGCGCCGCCATCGCGTTCTGCTTCGCCCAGACGAACGCGTCGGCCGAGAGCTCGACCGCGTAGACGCGGGCATGCGCGACCTCGGTCGCGAGCGCGATCGCGATCGCCCCCGACCCGGTGCCGAGATCGACGGCGATCGGCTCGGGGGCCGCGACCGCCGCGAGCGCGTCGATCGCGAACTGCGCGACGACCTCCGTCTCCGGGCGGGGGACGAACGCGCCCGGTCCGACTCGCAGGCTGAGGCTCCGGAAGTGGGCGACGCCCGTCAGGTGCTGCAGCGGCTCACGCGCGGCACGGCGACCCACGAGCCGCCAGAACGCGATCGCCGCGGCCTCCGGAAGCTCCGCGCCCGCGAGCGCCCTTGCCGCGACCTCGCCGCGACCGAGCTCCAGGACGTGCCCAGCGAGCAGCTCGGCGTCCGCCTGCGGCGAGGGGACCCCGGCCTCGGCGAGCCGCCTCGCCGCGTCCGCGAGCGCCGCGTCGAGTGCGGTCACTGGCCGACGTTCGCGAGTCGCTCCGCCTCGTCGGCCTGGATGCACGAGTCGATGATCGGGCCGAGCGCGCCGTCCATGACCTGGTCGAGGTTGTAGGCCTTGTAGCCCGTGCGGTGGTCGGCGATGCGGTTCTCAGGGAAGTTGTAGGTGCGGATGCGCTCGGATCGGTCGACGGTGCGGATCTGGGACTTGCGCAGCGCCGCCGACTCCGCCTCGCTCTCCTCCTGCTGGCGGGCGAGCAGGCGGGCACGCAGCACGCGCATGCCGGCCTCGCGGTTCTGCAGCTGGGACTTCTCGTTTTGCATGGAGACGACGATGCCCGTCGGGATGTGCGTGATCCGCACCGCCGAGTCCGTCGTGTTGACCGACTGGCCGCCCGGGCCCGACGAGCGGAAGACGTCGATCCGCAGGTCGTTCTGGTCGATCTGAATCTCCTCGGGCGCGTCGACCTCGGGGAAGACGAGCACGCCGGCCGCCGAGGTGTGGATGCGCCCCTGCGTCTCGGTCACGGGGACCCGCTGGACGCGATGCACCCCGCCCTCGTACTTGAGGTGCGCCCACACGCCCTCGGCGGGGTCTGACGAGGAGCCCTTGATCGCGAGCTGGACGTCCTTGATGCCGCCGAGGTCGGTCGGCGTCTGCTCGATGATCTCCGCGCGCCAGCCCTTGGACTCGGCGTAGCGCAGGTACATGCGCAGCAGGTCGCCGGCGAAGAGCGCCGACTCCTCGCCCCCCTCCCCCATCTTGATTTCCATGATGACGTCGCGGCTGTCGTTCTGGTCGCGCGGGATCAGCAGGCGGCGCAGCAGGTCGGACTGCTCGGCGATCTGGGCCTCGAGTCCCGGGATCTCGGCGGCGAACACGGGGTCCTCCGCCGCGAGCTCCCGGGCGGCCTCGAGGTCGTCGGTCGACTGGCGCCATGCGGCGTGGGCGGCGACGATGCGGGAGAGTTCGGCGTAGCGCCGGTTCACCCGCTTCGCGCGGACGGGATCACCGTGCAGCTCGGGATCGCCGAGCTGCTCCTGCAGCTCCGCGTGCTCCGCGACGAGCGCGGCGACGTTGTCAAACATGGGTGTCAGCGGCGGCTCACGGCAGCTGGACGACGGCGTTCGCCGTGCCGCGCAGCTCCGAGGCCACGAGCCGGTCGATCGCGACGCCCTCGGACGCGGTCGCGATGATCGTGAGCGAGGCGCCCTCCTCGACCGCGCGGGCCGCGGCGAACAGGCGCTTCGCGGGCAGCGCGATCGCCGGGTCCTCGATCGAGGGACGGGACGCGAGCGTGTAGTGCGCGCGGCCGAGGCCCGTGATCGAGTCGATCAAGACCGTCACGTCGATGCCGAGCTCGACGAGCCGCTTCGCTCGCTCGACCGCGAGGTCGATCACGGTGACGTGGTCCTCCGCCGTCTGCTCGAGCCCGGCCACGACGACCTCGCCCTTGACGCTGCGGCGGAAATCGGTGATCTCCTCGGGTCGGGGGCTGACGAGGATGACCATGAGGTGCGACTCGGGCTGATTCGCGCTCACCTGTTCGGCGATCTGCGCGACGAGCGCGGTCTTGCCGGTCTCGCCGATGACGAGCGCACGGGCGCCCTTGCCGAGCCCGGAGACAGCGCCCGACAGCCCGAGCGACGTGGTCGCCCGCACGGGGGTCGCGGCCGCGAACTCGACGCGCGCGATCGACTGCTCGGCGGTCTGCCCGTTGACGGAGTCGACCTTGACGAGCGCGTTGTACTTCTGGCGACCCGGCTGCTCGCCGTCGCGCGGCTGGCGAATCGCGCCGACGACCGCATCGCCCTTGCGCAGGCCGTACTTCTTGACCTGGCCGAGCGAGACGTAGACATCGGTCGGGCCGGGCAGGTAGCCGGTCGTGCGCACGAACGCGTAGTTGTCGAGCACGTCGAGGATGCCCGCGACCGGGATCAGGACGTCGTCCTCGAGGATCTCGGGCTCGACGTCGTCGCCGACGGGGCCGCGACCGCGTCCGCGGCGGTTGCCCTGCTGGCTCTGCTGCGCGCCCTGGCCGTTCTGGCCGTTCTGGCCGTTCTGGTTGCCGTCGGCGCCCGAGCGGTTGCGGCTGCGGCCGCGCCGCGATCGCCCGGAGCGCTGCTCGCCCTCGCCGGACTCGCCCTCGGCCACGTCGCTCTCCGACGATTCCCGCTCGGTGGACTCGGCGTCGGCGTCGGCGTCGGCGGGCTCGGCGGCGTCGCTCGGCGCGTCCGCGGCCGGGTCGCCCCCATCGCTCGCCTCGGCGGACGCTTCGGCGACCTCATCGGACGCGGCCTGCTCCTCCTCGGCCTTGGCCGCGGCGGCCTTCGCCTCGGCGGCGGCACTGCGGCGGCGCTTGGGCGCCTCCTCGGCGGCGGGCGCCGCGGGCGCCTCCTCCGACTCCGTCGGGGTGAACTCGGTGGGGTTCTTCGCGGTCACCCGACGCGAGGCGCGCTTGCGCGGCGCGGCCGCCTCCGGCTCGCCCGCCGCGGCGCTCGCGAGCTGGGCGGCGAGCGCGTCGATCTCGGCCTGGCGCTGGGTGTCGACGTCGGGGTTCTCGGACGTCGGCTTGTCTTCGGTCATTGCCTTGTGATTCCTTTCTCCGCGCGATCCAGGTTCTTTCCTGTGGCGGAGCGTCGATGTCCCGGACGCCGTCGAAATGGCGATGACCGCAGAACGCGATCGACCCGGAACGAGATGGTCGCTGCCTGGGCGGCGGGTCAGTCCGCGCCCAACGGGAGCGCATTCACTGTAGCACCCCGCACGTCCACGGCGAGCAGCATCGAGTCCCAGCGGCTCGTCGCCGAGTCCGCGACGAGCGCGGCGGCGGCGGCGCGAGCCGCCGGATCCGAGGCGAGCACCAGAATCGACGGACCGGCGCCGGACACCACGGCGGCGTGGCCCGCGGCGCGCAGCCGCGTGACGAGGTCGTGCGTCTCGGGCATCGCCGCCGCACGATAGTCCTGGTGCAGCCGATCCGCCGTCGCCTCGAAGAGCAGCTCGGGGCTCTGCACGAGCGCCGCGACGAGGAGCGCGGACCGCGACAGGTTGAACACCGCGTCCTCGTACGGCACCGACTCCGGCTGGAGCGAGCGGGCGTGCTCCGTGGAGACGGAGAAGTCGGGGACGCACACGAGCGGGTAGACGCCTCGGTGCACGATGAGCTGCTTCGCCCGCGGCTCGCCGCCGACCGTCCACGCGATCGTCAGGCCCCCGAGGAGCGCCGAAGCGACGTTGTCGGGATGGCCCTCCATGTCCGTCGCGATCGCGAGCAACCCGTCGGACGTCAGCACGACATCCGGCTCGAGCAGACCCTTCGCCGCGACGAGGCCCGAGACGATCGCCGCGGCCGACGAGCCGAGCCCGCCGCCGTGCGGGATGACGTTCTGCGCCCGGATCGACAGGCCGGGCATCGCCACGCCCGCCGCCTCGAACGCGCGCGCCGCTGCTCGCACCACGAGGTTCGTCGCGTCCTCGGCGACCTCGCCGGCACCGACGCCGCTGACCTGCACGTGCGAGGGGCCGTCGACCGCGGTCACGACGATCTCGTCGTAGACGGCGAGCGCGAGGCCGAACGTATCGAAGCCGGGTCCGAGGTTCGCGGACGAGGCGGGGACGCGGACGCGGACCGAACGGCCGATGACGGTCATCGTCGTGCGGGCTCAGGCGAGGCCGAGGACGCCGGCGACGCTCGCGGTGTCCACCGACGTGACGGTGGGGCTCGCCTCGGTGCCGTCGGGCTGGCGCAAGGCCCACTGCGGGTCCTTGAGGCCGTGTCCGGTGACCGTGCAGGTGACGCGTGAGCCCTTCGGGATCGCACCCGCCTCGGCCCGCTCCAGCAGACCCGCGATCGAGATCGCGGACGCCGGCTCGACGAAGATCCCGACCTCCTGCGAGAGGATGCGATGCGCCGCGAGGATCGTGTCGTCGTCGATCGCGCCGAAGTGGCCCTTGGAGTCATCGCGCGCCGCGAGGGCGAGCTCCCAAGACGCCGGATTCCCGATCCGGATCGCGGTCGCGATCGTCTCGGGCTGCTTGACGACCTCGCCGCGCACGATCGGCGCGGACCCCGAGGCCTGGAATCCGAACATCCGCGGCAGCCGGGTCGTCTTGCCCCGGTCGAGCTCCTCGCGATAGCCGCGGTGGTACGCGGTGTAGTTGCCGGCGTTGCCGACCGGCACGAAGTGGAAGTCCGGCGCGTCGCCGAGCACGTCGACGATCTCGAACGCCGCGGTCTTCTGGCCCTCGATGCGGTCGTTGTTGACCGAGTTGACCAGGTGGACCGGGTAGTTGTCGGCGAGCTCGCGCGCGATGTCGAGGCAGTCGTCGAAGTTGCCCTCGACCTGCACGATCCGCGCGCCGTGGGCAACCGCCTGGGACAGCTTGCCCATCGCGACCTTCCCCTCGGGGATGAGGACCGCCGCGACGATGCCCGCGTGCGCCGCATAGGCGGCGGCGGAGGCCGAGGTGTTGCCCGTCGACGCGCACACGATCGCCTTCGCGCCGTGCTCGATCGCCTTGGAGACCGCCATCGTCATGCCGCGGTCCTTGAACGAGCCCGTCGGGTTCATGCCTTCGAACTTCACCCAGACGTCCGCGCCCGTGCGGGCGCTCAGCGCCGGCGCCGGGATGAGCGGCGTGCCGCCCTCCCCGAGGGTGACGATCGGCGTCGCCTCGGAGATGTCGAGACGGTCGGCATACTCGCGGAGCACTCCGCGCCACAGATGGGCCACAGCTACAGTCCTTCGACTCGGATCACGCTCGTCACGCGGCGGACCGCGGACGAGCCGTTGAGGGCGGCGACGGTGGCGACGAGGGCCGCCTCGCGCGCGCGGTGCGTGACGACGACCAGCGTAGCGGTCGGGTCTGCGGCCTCGCCCCGGCCGGCCGACTGCAGCGCCTGCTCGATCGAGACGCCCTGATCGGCGATGACGCCGGCGACCTGTGCGAGCACGCCCGGCACGTCGGCGACCTCGAGCACGATCTGGTAGCGGGTCGGCACGGCCTCGAAGTCGAGGATCGGCATGCCGCCGCTCGTCGACTCCGCGACGCCCGGGCCGCCCGCGAGGTGGCGCCTGGCCGCCGAGACGATGTCGCCGAGGACCGCCGAAGCCGTCTGCACGCCGCCCGCGCCCGCCCCGTAGAACATGAGCGGGCCGGCGAACTCCGCCTCGACGAAGACCGCGTTGTTGCCGCCGTGGACCGCCGCGAGCGGGTGCTCGCGCGGCACGAGCGCGGGGTGGACGCGGGCGACGACGCCCTCCGTGCCGTCCTCGTCGCTCACGCGCTCGGCGATCGCGAGCAGCTTCACGACGTAACCGGCGGCCTTCGCGGCCGCGACGTCCGCACCCGTGATCGAGGTGATGCCCTCGCGGTGCACCGCCTCGACGGGCACGCGGGTGTGGAAGGCGAGGCTCGCGAGGATCGCCGCCTTCTGCGCCGCGTCGAAGCCCTCGACGTCGAGCGTCGGGTCGGCCTCGAGGTAGCCGAGCTCGCGTGCGACGCGCATCGCCTCCTCGGTCGCCCAGCCCTCCTGATCCATCTTGTCGAGGATGAAGTTCGTCGAGCCGTTGACGATGCCGAGAATGCGGCGCACGCGATCGCCCGCGAGCGATTCGCGCAGGGGCCGGATGATCGGGATCGCGGCCGCCACCGCCGCCTCGTAGTGCAGCTGGGCGCCGACCTGGGCCGCGGCCTCGAAGAGCTCCTCGCCGTGGGTCGCGAGCAGCGCCTTGTTGGCCGTGATGACGTCCGCCCCCGCGGCGAGGGCGGCGACGATGAGGGTGCGGGCGGGCTCGATCCCGCCGATGAGCTCGACGACGATGTCAGCGCTCGTGACGAGCGACTCGGCGTCGGTCGTCAGCAGCGCCGCGGGGATCGCAGGTGTGCGCGTCGCACCGGTGTCGCGCACGGCGACGCCGATCACCTCGAGCCCCGCGCCGACCCGCGCCTCGAGCTCCTCGCGATGGCGCGTGAGCAAGTCGACGACGTTCGCGCCGACGTTGCCCCCGCCGAGGACGGCGATCCTGAGGTTCCTGTAGTCGATCATCGGCATCCAGCGTATCGGCGTTCCCGGGGCGCGGCGTCGCCGGCGTTCTGGCGCGCGCTCGGCCGATTCAGCCGGCCGCGCCCGCGTCGCGGGCGAGGAGATCCTCGATCGTCTCCCCCCGGACGATGACGCGCGCCGCGCCGTCGCGCACCGCGACGACGGCCGGTCGCGGCACCCAGTTGTAGTTCGAGGCCATCGCCCAGCCGTAGGCGCCCGTCGCGGGCACCGCGAGCAGGTCGCCAGGGCCGACGTCCATCGGGAGGTACTCGTCGCGCACGACGATGTCGCCGGACTCGCAGTGCATGCCCGCGACGCGCGCGAGCGCCGGATGGTCGGCGGACACGCGCGAGGCGACCCGTGCGCTGTAGGCCGCGTGGTAGAGCGCGGGACGCACGTTGTCGCTCATGCCGCCGTCGACCGAGACGTACTTGCGCACCGCCGGGCCGGCGGCGGTCTCGACCGTGACGGCCTTGACGGTGCCGACCGTGTACAGGGTCGTGCCCGCGCGGCCCACGATGCTGCGCCCCGGCTCCACCGCGATGACCGGCACGTCGATCCCGAGCTCGGCGGCGGCGGCGGCGAGCGCGGCGGCCATCCCCTCAGCGATCCGCTCGATCGGCATTGGCGCGTCGGCGCTCGTGTACGCGATGCCGAATCCCCCGCCCAGGTTGAGCTCCGGGACCGGGCCGCCGGCGAGCAGCGACGCGTGCAGCTCGAGCAGGCGCCGCGCCGCCTCCGCGAAGCCGTGTGCCTCGAAGATCTGCGAGCCGATGTGCGAGTGCAGGCCGATGAACTCCAGGCTCGGCAGGCCGCGGATCGCCGCGACGATGCCAGGGGCATCCGCCACCGTCACGCCGAACTTCTGATCCTCGTGCGCCGTCGCGAGGTACTCGTGCGTCGAAGCGTGCACGCCCGAGTTGATGCGCAGCCGCACGCGCTGCACCTTGCCTGCCGACGCCGCAGCCGCCGCGACCCGCTCGACCTCGATCGCCGAATCGATCACGATCGCGCCGACGCCCGCCTCGACCGCACGGGCGATCTGGCGCGGCGACTTGTTGTTGCCATGGACGCCGATCCGCGCGGGATCGATCCCGCCCGCGAGTGCGACCGCGAGCTCCCCCTCGCTCGCGACGTCGACGCCGAGCCCCGCCGCATCGACCCAGCGCACGACCTCCGTCGACAAGAACGCCTTGCCCGCGTAGTACACCTTCGCGCTCGTGCCGATCGCCCGCATCGCGGTGTCGAAGGCCAGCTTCGTCGTCGCCGCGCGGTCGCGGACATCTGCCTCGTCGACGATGTAGAGCGGCGTGCCATAGGTCGCCGCGAGCTCGGTCACCGGCACCCCCGCGATCGCGATGACGCCGTCGGCCGTGCGGACCGCGTGCTGCGACCACACGCCCGGCGCCAGGTCGTTCGCGTCCTCGGGGACACGGAGCCATTCAGGCGCAAGCGGGTTCCCGGACACCCGCCAAGCGTACTCGGGGACGCCTGCCGCGGTTCATCCGGCGCGAACGCATCCTCCAGACCCGCGGAGCATGCATTCGCGCCGGATGACCGCGCGTCGGACCCCCACGGGTCAACGAGGGCCGGACTTGTCGGCGACGCGCTGCCGGAGGCCCGCCCGCGCACTCGGCCAGTCCGCACGCACGATCGAGAACATCGCGGTGTCGCGGACGCGGCCCTCCTCCCCGGGAGCGGCCGACGGCTGCCAGCCGCGCAGCACGCCCTCGAACGTCGCGCCGATCGCGGCGATGCCGGCTCGCGAGCGCGCGTTCCGCGCATCCGTCTTGAGGTCGACGCGCTCCACCCCGAGCACGTCGAAGGCGTGGTCGAGCAGCAGCAGCTTCGCGGCCGAGTTGATCGCCGTGCCCTGCGCGTCCGGGTGCAGCCACGTCGAGCCGATCTCGATGGCGAGCAACCGGCCGTCCGGCCAGGCGCGCGGCGTCAGATACGACGTGTGCCCCACGATCCGCGCGGTCGCGGCATCGAACTGCACGAACGGCCAGAACGCCGGGCGGGCGAGCTCCTCCGCGATCGTCGCCTCGATCGTCCCCGGCGTCGGCACGGTCGTCCAGCCGTAGCTCTCGCGCGGCCCCGCGGCCGCGGCCGCGAGGCCCGGCGCGTGGTCGGGACGCAGCGGCTCGAGTCGGACGATCGCGTTCTGCAGGATCGGGGGCTGGCGCACTTCGACTCGCTTCGCTCGCTCGGTGAGCCGGCGGCTACATGCGCTCGGGGGCGCCGACGCCGATGAGGCCGAGGCCGTTGCGCAGCACCTGGGCGGTCGCGTCGTTGAGCCAGCGCCGCGTGCGGTGCAGATCGGTGACCGGCTCGCCCGCGATCGGCGCGACGCGGGTCGCGTCGTACCAGCGGTGGTAGAGCGCCGCGAGCTGCTCGAGGTAGCGCGCGACGCGATGCGGCTCGCGCCACTGCGCCGCCTGGGCGACGACCCGGGGGAACTCCGCGAGCGCGCCGAGGAGCCGCGCCTCCGTCTCATGCGTGAGCAGCGACGCGTCGAACGCGGTGCGCTCGACGCCCGCGGCATCCGCATTGCGCACGACCGCAGCCGTCCGCGCGTGCGCGTACTGCACGTAGAAGACGGGGTTGTCGTTCGTCCGGCTCGCGAGCACGTCGAGGTCGATGTCGATGTTCGTATCGACGGTGGAGCGCACGAGCGCGAAGCGCGCCGCGTCGACGCCGACCGCGTCGACGAGGTCCTCGAGCGTGACGACCGTGCCCGCCCGCTTCGACATCCGCACGGGCGCCTTCTCGCCCGTCACCGGGTCCGTCCGCACGAGGTTCACGAGCTGGCCGATGAGGATCTCGAGGTTGACGCCCGGCTCGTCGCCGAATGCCGCGCACATCGCCATCATCCGCCTGACGTAGCCGTGGTGGTCGGCGCCGAGCATGATGATGCAGCGGTCGAAGCCGCGCTCGCGCTTGTCGAGGTAGTAGGCGAGATCGCCCGAGATGTAGGCCGCCTCCCCGTCCGACTTGATGACGACGCGGTCCTTGTCGTCGCCGAACGCCGTCGTCCCGAGCCACGTCGCGCCGTCGCGCTCGAAGATGTGCCCGAGCTCGCGCAGCCGCGCGACCGCGCGCTCGACCGCGCCCGAGGCATGCAGGTCGTTCTCGTGGAAGTACACGTCGAAGTCGACGCCGAAGTCATGCAGCGACGCCTTGATCTCCGCGAACATGAGATCGACGCCGATCGAACGGAACACCTCCTGGAGCTCCGCCTCGCCGAGCGCACCCAGCTCGCCCGGGTACGCCGCCGCGACGCGCGCCGCGATCTCGCCGATGTACGCCCCGCCGTACCCGTCCTCGGGCGCCGGACGGCCGAGATGTGCCGCGACGAGCGAGCGCGCGAACCGATCGATCTGGGCGCCGTGGTCGTTGAAGTAGTACTCGCGGGTCACCGCGGCGCCCTGCGCGGCGAGGATGCGCGCGAGCGAATCGCCGACCGCCGCCCAGCGGGTGCCGCCGAGGTGGATGGGCCCGGTCGGGTTCGCCGAGACGAACTCGACATTGATGCGCTGACCGGCATACAGCGCCCCGCGTCCGTAGCCGTCGCCCGCCGCGACGATGGTGCGCGCGAGCTCGCCGGCGCTCGCCGCATCGAGCCGGATGTTGATGAAACCCGGGCCCGCGATCTCCGCCTCGCGGATGCCCGGCGCCGCCGTCAGCGACGCGACGAGCTCGGCCGCGAGCTCCCGCGGCGCCACCCCGAGCGGCTTCGCGAACTTCATCGCCGCGTTCGACGCCCAATCGCCGTGCTCCGGGTTCTTCGGCCGCTCGAGTGGCACATCCGCCGCCGCGACCTCGAGCGTCGTGCCGCGGGCAGCGGCCGCGGCGTGCAGGGCGGCCGCGACGAGGGCGGCGAGATCCTCCGGATTCACGGGAGCCAAGCCTAATCGGGCCGAGGCCCCCTCCTCCGTCTCGGGCGGGACCAGCGCTGGGTACGACGGAAGAGGGGGCCTTCGGAAAGAGGATGAGCGTGCGGCGCCGCGCTGACGCGAATCTGCGAAATTTCCGAGGGGCCGGGCCGCCGCGGGCGGATCCCCGGCACCGCGCCCGACAATGGGCGCATGGAACGACGCCGCCTCGCCCGCCCGACCATCGCGTTCTGCGCACTCGCACTCACGGCGCTCCTCGCCGGGTGCGCGGGGCAGGGCCCGGCCGCCCCGGTCGGCACCGAGATGCCGACACCGAGCGCCGCCCCGACGCCGAGCGCCACGACGACGCCCACCGCGACCCCCACGCCGACGACCGCCCCCGCGACCGACGCCCAGCCGATCGGCGTCGGCTGCGACGGGTTGCTCAGCCTCCAGGGCGTCTACGACCTCAACCCGAACCTCTCCGTCGTGCCCGCGCCCGCGCCCGCCGCCGGGACCATCGCGGCGACGCTCGTCGGCGGACTCGGCGTCGCGTGCGACCTCATCCACAACTCCAACGGCGAGATCCTCCTCGTCGCCGCTGCGACGCCTGGCAGCGAAACGCTCATGGCGCTGCGCGCGGCCGCGACCACCCCCGCCGACCTCGGCGAGGCCGGCTTCGAGGCCTACTCGACCGGCACCGCGCTGCTCGCCTTCCGTGGCGACCTCGTGCTCAGCGCCGAGGCCGCGAGCTACTTCGGGCCCGACGAACTGGCGGCCGCGCTGCGCATCGCGATCGCGTCGATCGGCTGAGCCCGCGCCGTCGAGACGGGCGTCGCCCGCTGATAGGATCGTTGACCGCACGCCTCCGTAGCTCAGTGGATAGAGCGCCGGCTTCCGGTGCCGTAGGTCGGGGGTTCGAATCCCTCCGGGGGCACGCTGATCGAGAAGGGTCCCGCGACGCGGGGCCCTTCTCTCATGCGAGCTCGCGGTCCTCGGCTCAGCCGCCGAGCGCCTCCGAGAGCTCGAGCCAGCGCTCCTCGCGCTCGACGAGCTCCGCCTCCAGTGCGCGCAGCTCGTCACCGAGCCGGAGGAGCGCCTCGTAGTCGGACTGCTCATGCGCCGCGAGATCCTCGTGCTTCGCGGCGATGAGCGCCGCGAGCCGCTCGAGGCGGCGCTCGGTCGACGCGAGGTCCTTCTCCGCCTGGCGGCGTTCGGCGCCGGTGAGGGCGGGGGCAGGGCCGGGGGCACCCTTCAACTCGCCTGCGGCTCCCTCAGGGAGCCGGGTGGTGGCGGCACGCGCGGCGGACGGGCCGGCCGCGAGGCGCAGGTACTCGTCGACCCCGCCCGGCAGATGGCGTAGGCCCCCGTCCAGAACCGCATACTGCTGATCGGTGACCCGTTCGACGAAGTAGCGGTCGTGGCTCACGACGATGAGGGTCCCCGGCCAGGAGTCGAGCACGTCCTCGAGCGCCGCGAGCATGTCGGTGTCGAGGTCGTTCGTCGGTTCGTCGAGGATCAGGACGTTCGGCTCGTCGAGCAGTACGAGCAGCAGCTGGAGCCGCCGCCGCTGGCCACCCGACAGGTCCGCGACGCGCGCGGAGAGGTGCTCGCGGGGGAAGCCGAGACGCTCCAGCAGCTGCGCCGGCGTCACATCCTTGCCATCGATCACGAACGTCGTCTTCGTCCGGGCGAGCACCTCGCGCACGCGATCGTCCTCGACCGGCGCGAGCGCGCCATAACCCTGGTCGAGCACGCCGATGCGCACCGTCTTGCCGTGCTTGACCCGGCCGCTCGTCGGCGCGATCTCCCCCGCGACGAGGCCGAGGAGGGTCGACTTGCCCGCGCCGTTCGCGCCGAGGATGCCGGTGCGCTCGCCCGGGGCGATGCGCCAGGTGACGTCGTGGAGGACCGGTCTCGATGCTCCGCCCTCGGCGGCAGTCGACCCGTGGGAGGCGACGGCCAACGACTCGCCGCGCTCGCTCAGCGAGCGGTCGGTGTCGAACGCGACGCCCGCGCCGATCAGGTCCACGACGTCCTTGCCGAGCCGCGCGGTCGCGAGCGAGCGCAGCGACACGGGGTCGCGCAGCGGCGGTACGTCGGCGATGAGCTCGTTCGCCGCGTCGATGCGGAACTTCGGCTTCGCCGTCCGCGCCGGCGCCCCGCGGCGCAGCCACGCGAGTTCCTTGCGCGCGAGGTTCTGCCGCTTGCGCTCGACGACGGCCGCCTGCCGATCGCGTTCGACCCGCTGCAGGATGTACGCCGCATAGCCGCCTTCGAACGGCTCCACGATGCGATCGTGCACCTCCCACGTCGTCGTCGACACCTCATCGAGGAACCAGCGATCGTGCGTCACAATGAGGAGGGCGCCCGCGTTCTGCCCCCAGCGCGACCTCAGGTGCCGGGCGAGCCAGGCGATGCCCTCGACATCGAGATGGTTCGTCGGCTCGTCGAGCGCGAGCACATCCCAGTCCCGCGTCAGCAGCGCCGCAAGCGCGACGCGGCGGCGCTGGCCGCCCGAGAGCGTGCCGACCGGCGCATCCCACGGGATGTCGCGCGCGAGCCCCGCGATGACGTCCCGGACGCGCGCGTCGCCCGCCCACTCGTGCTCCGCGCGCTCACCGACGATCGTCGGGCCGACCGCGAGGTCCGGATCCAGGTCGTCGGCCTGCGACAAGACCCCGATCGTCGTACCGCCGCGGCGCGTGACCTGCCCCGAGTCCGGCTCCTGGACGCCCGCGAGGATCCGCAGCAGCGTCGACTTGCCGTCGCCGTTTCGGCCCACGATGCCGATGCGGTCGCCCTCGTCGACGCCGAGCGTGACGCCGTCGAAGACGACGCGCGTCGGATACTCGACGTGCAGGGACTCGGCCCCGAGGAGGTGCGCCACGGGCAACCATCCTGTCGTACCGAAGCCGAGCGTCCGTCCCGTACGCTGGACCGCGGAGTGTCGGGAAGCCTGGTCGACGACGACCGAAGGGCACCCATGAAACTCCTGCGCAGCGAACGCGTCGCCGCCGTCCTCCTCCTCGCCGCCGCGATCGCGGGACTCGTCGTCGCGAACTCGCCCGCGGGTCACGCCGTGGAGCAGATCATGGCGTTCGAGCTCGGCTGGAGCGTCCACGCCTGGATCGAGGACGGGCTCCTCGCGTTCTTCTTCCTGATCGTGGCGATCGAGCTCCGGCACGAGTTCACCAACGGGGAGCTCCGGACCCCCGCGACCGCCGCGCGGCCCGCGATCGCCGCGGCGGGCGGCGTGCTCGTGCCGGTCGCGTGCTATCTCGCATTCACCGCGGGGACCGGACAGGAAGGCGGCTGGCCGATCCCGACCGCGACCGACGTCGCGTTCGCGCTCGGGGTGCTCGCGATCGCGAGCCGCGGGCTGCTCCCGCAGCGGGTCCGGGCCTTCCTGCTCGCCCTCGCGATCATCGACGACCTCGTCGGGATCCTCATCATCGCGCTGATGTTCGGGGCGGATCCGCACCGCCTCCCGACGCTCGCCGCGGTCGCGCTCGGCTTCCTGCTGCCGGCACGCGCCGGGCACGCCGTTCGACGCGTCCTCGGACCCGCCGTCAACGCGATCGTGCTGCCGCTCTTCGCGTTCGCGGCGTGCCTCGTCGTGTTCCCCCAGGTATCGGGCGGCCTCGCGCCGGCGTTCTGGGGCATTCTCGTCGCGCTCCCCGTCGGCAAGCTCGTCGGCATCGCGGGCGCGGCATGGCTCGCAGACCGGGCGTTGACGCGCCAGCGGCGGAACCGGATGACGCTGCTCGAGCTGACGAGTCTCGGCGCGCTCGGCGGCATCGGCTTCACCGTCTCGCTGCTCCTCGCTTCGCTCGCCTTCGCATCCCAACCGCAGCTGCGCACCGAGGCGATCCTCGCGGTCCTGCTCGGCTCGTGCGTCTCGGTCGGGCTCGCCCTCGTCCTCGTGACACTGCAAGCGTCCCGCTATCGCGCACTCGGCCGGATCCGAGCGCGGGTGATCGCCGACTCGGCGCGCTGAACCCCTCCGGATAGCCTGAGGTGGTGGCCCGGATCGTCATCGCCCCCGACTCGTTCAAGGGCACGCTCGACGCCGCGGCGGCGGCCGCCGCGATCGCGGACGGCTGGGCCTCGGTGCGCGCCGACGACGACCTCCTGCTGCTCCCGCAGGCCGACGGCGGCGAGGGGACGCTCGACGCGATCGCGGCGGCGACCCCTGGCGCCAGGGTGCTCGACGCGGGTCTCGTCACGGGACCGCACGGCGCCCCCGTCCCTGCCCATTGGCTTCAGCTGCCGGACGGCACCGCGGTCGTCGAGCTCGCCGTCTCGAGCGGGATCACCCTCATGCTCGAGCTCGACGCGCTGGGCGCGACGACGCGGGGCCTCGGCGAGGTGATCCGGCGCGCGGTCGAGGAGGGGGCGTCGCGACTCGTCATCGCGGCCGGCGGATCGGCGTCGACCGATGGCGCGACGGGTGCGCTCGCGGCGCTCGGCGCCCGGTTCCTCGACGCTGACGGGCGCGAGCTCCCCGATGGCGGCGGCGCGCTCGCCCGGCTCGCCACGATCGACGTGTCCGGACTCGTCGCGGTGCCGCCCGCGCGGGTGCTCAGCGACGTCACGGCGCCCCTCACGGGCCCGGGGGGCGCCGCGGCCGTGTTCGGTCCGCAGAAGGGCGCGACGCCCGAGGACGTCGAAGCGCTCGACGCGGCGCTCGCGCGGCTGGCGGAGGTCTCGTCCGGCGCGAGGGCGCGTGCCCCGCACGAGGGCGGGGCGGGCGCGAATGCCCTCGGCTCGAGCGGATCCCCTCCGCTCGCGCAGGCGATCGACGAGAGAACGCCGGGCGGCGGCTCCGCGGGCGGCACCGGCTACGGCCTCGCCGCCTTCCTCGGCGCGCGGATCGAGCCCGGTGCGGCGGCGATCGCCGACCTCACCGGCCTGAGCGCCGCGCTCGGGACCGCCGACCTCGTCGTCACCGGCGAGGGACGCTACGACGCCCAGTCGAGCATCGGCAAGGTCGCGGGCCACGCGATCGCCGCGGCCCGGGCCGCGGGAGCGCGCGTCGCGGTCGTCGCGGGTGCGCTCGGCTCCGACGCGGTGCTCGATGCCGCCCGCGGCGGCCCCGACGAGCTCCTCGTGCTTGCCGATCTCGCGGGCGGTGCCGATCGGGCGATCGCGGAGCCCGCGCGCTGGCTCCGCGAGGCGGGCGCGGGGCTCGCCACGGCGTTCTCCCCCTGACGCACGTAGGAGATCCGGCGGACGTAGGAGATTTTGGGGCGCAAAGGTCCTGGCGTCGCCGGATCTCCTTGGTTCAGGACGTGTGCGGCCCGCTCAGAACGCGGCGCGCGCCGCCGCGACCGCCTCCGGGAGCGCGCCGAGGAGCGCCTCCACGTCGGACTCCGTCGTCGTGCGACCGAGCGTCACGCGCAGCGCCGAACGGGCCGCCGGCTCGTCGAGCCCGACCGCGAGGAGCACGTGTGAGGGCTCGGACACGCCGGCGCGGCACGCCGAGCCGACCGAGACGGAGAATCCGGCCTGGTCGAGCACGAAGAGGAGCGTCTCGCCGAGGAGCCCGGGGAAGGTCGCGTGCACGTGGCCCGGCAGCCGGTGCTCGTCCCCGCTCAGCCGGGCGTCGGGGAACTCGGAGCGGATCGCCGCCGCGAGGCGATCCGCGAGCGCGCGCAACCGGACGTCCTCCGCCGCCATGCTCGCAGCGGCCGACTCGGCCGCGACCGCGAGCGCCACCGCGCCCGCGACGTCCATCGTGCCCGAGCGGGCCGGCTGCTGGCCGCCGCCGTGGACGAGCGCCTCCGGCGTGGCTCCGCGGCGCACCAGGAGCGCGCCCGTGCCGATCGGCGCGCCGAACTTGTGGCCCGAGATCGACATCGCGGTCGCCCCGCTGCGTCGGAACGAGATCGGGACGTGTCCGAACGCGGCGACGGCGTCCCAGTGCAGCGGCGCCCCGACCTCGGCCGCGAGGTCGGCGATCGCATCGACGTCCTCGATCGTGCCGATCTCGTTGTTCGCCCAAAGCAGGCTGAGGACCGCGACCGAGCGCGTGCCGCCCGCCTCGATGATGGCGCCGAGCTCCGGCACGATCACGCGGCCGACCGGATCGACCGGGACGAGGTCGGCGCGCGCACCCCGGGCGACGAGCCACTCGACGACGTCGAGTGTCGCGTGGTGCTCCGCCGGGGACGTCACGATACGGTCGCGGCCCGCGCCGGCGGCCCACATGAGGCCCTTGACGGCGATGTTGACCGATTCGGTGCCGCCGCCCGTGAAGACCACCTCGGTCGGGTGCGCATCGGCGACCGCCGCGAAGCGCTCCCGCGCCTCCTCCAGCTGCGCCCGCGCGGCGCGGCCAGCGGCGTGGATCGACGACGGGTTGCCCACCCGTCCGATCGCGTCCGCGTATGCGCTCGCCGCCTCCGGCAGCACGGGCGCCGACGCGGCGTGGTCGAGGTAGACGTTCACGCCCCAATCCTCCCCCGGCGTTCTGACTTCGCCGCGAAGGCGTGCGGTCAGGCTCCGTGCGCCGGTTTGAGTAGCCTGGGGCGCATGCCCGAGACCGCCACGGACCTGCCGCTCGGGGTGCACCTCACCCCGCACGGCGGTCGGCTCGCGGTGTGGTCGGCCCACGCGACGTCGATCGAGGCCTGCCTCTTCGACCCGTACGACGCCGACGCGATCGCCGCGCGCATGCCGCTCGAGCCGGTGGGCGACGGGCTGTGGGCGCTGGAGTCGCGCCACCTCGAGCCCGGCGTGCGCTACTCGCTGCGCGCGGACGGACCGGAGGGGCCAGGGCACGTCTTCGACCCGGGCGTCAACCTCCTCGATCCTTACGCGCGCGGCCTCGTGCGAGCGCGCAGCGGCGAATGGCGCGGCTACGTCCAGGAGGAGGACCCGTTCGACTGGGGCGTCTCGACCCACCCGCGCACGGGCCTGGACCACACGGTCGTGTACGAGGCGCACGTCAAGGGCCTCACGAAGCTCAACCCCGCCGTCCCGGAGGAGCTGCGGGGCACCTACGCCGGCATCGCCCACGAGTCGACGATCGCGTACCTCAAGGACCTCGGCGTCACCGCGATCGAGCTGCTGCCGATCCATCAGTTCGTGTCGGAGCAGCGCCTCATCCGCCAGGGCCTCATCAACTACTGGGGCTACAACACGCTCAACTTCTTCACGCCGCACGCGCCGTACGCGAGCCGCGCCGCCCAGATCGGCGGCACGGGCGCGATTCTGCGCGAGTTCAAGGGCATGGTCCGACTGCTGCACGAGGCGGGCATCGAGGTGTTCCTCGACGTCGTGTACAACCACACGTCCGAGGAGGGCCTTTCGGGCCCGACGACGAGCTTCCGCGGCCTCGACAACCGCTCGTACTACCGGCAGGGCGACGAGGGCGAGTACATCGACACGACCGGGTGCGGCAACGCGCTCGACACGAGCGTGCCGGCGGTCTCGCGGCTCGTGCTCGACTCGCTGCGCTACTGGGTCGAGGAAGTGCGGATCGACGGCTTCCGCTTCGATCTCGCGGTCACGCTCGCCCGGGACGAGCACCACGAGTTCGACCCGCGCCACCCGCTGCTCGAGGCGATCTCGGGCGATCCGGTGCTCGCGGGCACGAAGCTCATCGCCGAGCCGTGGGACGTGGGCCTCGGCGGCTGGCAGGTGGGCCGCTTCCCCGACGGCTGGTCGGAGTGGAACGACGGCTTCCGCGACCGGATGCGCCGATTCTGGCTGACCGACATCCGGGCCGTTCGGGAGCACGGCGAGGCGCCCGACGGCATCGGCCCGCTCGCGCGGCGGATTGCCGGCTCGGCGCACGTGTTCTCGGCAGAACGCGGTCCGCTCGCCTCGGTCAACTTCGTCACCGCCCACGACGGGTTCACGCTCGCGGACGTCACGGCCTACGACGAGAAGCACAACCTCGGCAACGGCGAGGACAACCGCGACGGCGCGTCGAGCAATCTGAGCTTCAACCACGGCGTCGAGGGCCCGACGAAGGACGCCGCGGTGCTCGATGCGCGGCGCAAGGCGATGCGCAATCTGCTCGGCACGCTGTTGCTGTCCAGTGGTGTGCCGATGCTGACGGCCGGCGACGAGATGGGCCGCAGCCAGCGCGGCAACAACAACGCGTACAACCAGGATTCGGAGCTGACCTGGCTGCCGTGGGAGCTGCACGAGTGGCAGCGCGACCTGCTCACAGTCGCCCGGGAGCTGACCCGCTTCCGCCGCGAGCACCCTGCCCTGCGGCCGGTGCGCTACGGCGTGTGGGGCGAGACGGTGCCCGGCGCGACGCAGATGGACTGGTACAACAAGGACGGCGAGCCCATGACGATGGAGGACTGGGACTCGCCCGCCGAGCGCACCCTCCAGTACCTCGCCGCCTCGACCCCGGAGTTCGAGCCCTTCAACCGCGTGCTCATCGTCGTCCACGGGCTCGAGGGCGATCTCGAGGTCGTGCTGCCGGCGCATGAGGGCGTCGAGTCGTACACGCTGCTCTGGGACTCCGCGGTCCAGGTCTTCCCGGGCGAGATCGCCTACCGGCCGGGGATGTCGATTCCGATCGCGGGCGCGTCGATCCGGCTGTTCCAGGCGCTCGACGCCGAGGCGGCGCCATGACGGCGGGGCTCCAGCACTGGAGCGCCGCGGATGCGGCGGACTGGCTCACGCCGCCGCGCGCCGACGACGACAAGTACTCGCGGGGCGTCGCGGGCTTCGCGACGGGCTCGACGCGCTACCCCGGGGCCGCTGTCATCGGCGTGGACGCCGCAGTGCATGCCGGTGTCGGCATGGTTCGCTATCTGGGGCCCGCGGACGTGGGCGCGCTCGTGCTGCAGCGGCGCCCCGAGACCGTCCTGGAGGAGGGTCGTGCGCAGGCCTGGGTCGTCGGCTCCGGGACCGTCGACGGACCCGAGGTGCCGTTCAGCGCGAGCGAGGGGCCGGCGTTCATCCTCGACGCCGGTGCGATCGGCCGGGTCGTCACGCCCCCCGCGTCGACGATCCTGACCCCGCACGCCGGGGAGCTCGCACGGCTGCTCGGCTCGACGCGCGACGACGTGCTCGACGATCCGGTCGCGGCGGCGCGCGAGGCGTCCGAGCGCTCGGGCGCGGTCGTGCTGCTCAAGGGGGCGACGACCCACGTCGTCGGCGGCGGGCTCGTGCTCGCGGTCCACCACGCGACGCCGTGGCTCGCGACGGCGGGCGCCGGCGATGCGCTCGCGGGGGTGCTGGGTGCGCTCATCGCGACCCGCGCCGCTCGAGGCCAGCTCGACGTGGCGGCGATCGCCCGGCTCGGGGCGACCGCCGCGTTCCTCCACGGGACGGCGGCGCGCATCGCGGCGCAGACCGGATCCGACGGGACGGGCGGCGGGCCGTTCGCGATCCTCGAGCTCGGCGCGGCGCTGCCGGAGGCGATCCGGCGCCTGCTCGCCGAGGATCGCTGAGCCGCCGGGGCTCAGTCCCGCTCGGTGATGTCGTCGATCTGACCGACGAGCTCCTCGATGATGTCCTCGAGGAACAGCACACCGGTCGTGCGCCCCGTCGTGTCGAAGGCCCGCGCGATGTGGGCTCCCTCGCGCCGCATCGTCGCGAGCGCGTCCTCGAGCTCCGTCTCGTCCCAGATCGAGGCGAGCCGGCGCACGCGCTTGCCGGGGATCGGTTCCTCGAACTCCCCGTCCTCGAGGTCGATGACGTCCTTGAGGTGGACGTAGCCGCTCGGCTCGCCCGCCGCGTCGACGAGGATGTAGCGCGAGTAGCCGCGCTTGGACACGGCGGATTCGACGTCGGCGGGCGTCGCGTCCTCGGGCAGCGTGACGAGCCCCGCCAGCGGCACGGCGACGTCGTCGACCCGCTTCGTCGTGAACTCGAAGGCCGCGCCGAGCGCGCCCGTGCGGTCCTCGAGCACCCCTTCCTTCGTCGACTCCTGGACGATCGTCGCGACCTCGTCGAGCGTGAAGACGCTCGCGGCCTCGTTGCGCGGTGTGACGCCGATGAGCCGCACGGCGCCGTTGGCGATGCCGTTGAGGGCGGCGACGATCGGCCGCAGCACGGTCGCGACCGCGACGAGCGGGGTCGCGAGCGCGAGCACCGCGCGGTCGGGGATCGTGAACGACAGGTTCTTCGGCACCATCTCGCCGATGACGACGTGGAGGAAGGTCACGATGACGAGCGTGATGGCGAACGCGACGCCGCTGACGACCGCTTCCGACCAGCCGATCGCGGACAGCGGGATCTCGAGCAGGTGGTGGATCGCGGGCTCGCTCACGAGCAGGATGAGCAGCGAGCAGACGGTGATCCCGAGCTGGCAGGTCGCGAGCATGAGCGTCGCGTGCTCCATGGCCCACAGCGCGGTCTTGGCGGCGCGTGAGCCGGCCTCGGCCTTCGGCTCGATCTGCGAGCGCTTGGCGGAGATGACCGCGAACTCGGCGCCGACGAAGAACGCGTTGACGACGAGCAGCACGACGAGCCAGACGATGCCCCAGAGGTCGGCCATCACGCATCGCCTCCCGGCGCGGGGGTGTAGCGGACGCGATCGACGCGCCGGCCGTCGAGTCGCACGACACGGAACGCGCCCTGCGGGGTCGTGACCTCGTCGCCGACGACGGGGATGCGCCCGAGCTCGGACATCAGCCAGCCGCCGACGGTCTCGTAGGGGCCGTCCTCGGGGATCGTGACGCCGACGAGCTCGAGCGCTTCGTCGGGGCGCAGCATCCCGGGGAAGAGCACGCCGCCGCGGGAGCGCACGACGCCCGCGCGACTGCGGTCGTGCTCGTCGGAGACCTCGCCGACGAGCTCCTCGACGAGGTCTTCGAGCGTCGCGATGCCCGCGGTGCCGCCGTACTCGTCGACGACGACGGCCATCTGGTAGCCCTCGGCCCGCAGCTGCCCGAGCAGGCGGTCGAGCCGCATCGTCTCCGGGACGCGGTGCGCGCTCGTCGCGATGGCGGCCACGGGGACCTCGCGACGGCGTTCTCTCGGCACGGACACGGCCTGCTTGACGTGGACGACGCCGACGATCTCATCGGGCGAGCCGTCCTCGACGGGGAAGCGCGAGTAGCCGGTGCGGCGCGCGAGCGCGATGACGTCCTCCGCGGTGTCGGTGCGGTCGATCGTCTCCAGGCGAGGCCGGGGCGTCATGACGTCCGCCGCGGTGTGCTCGCTGAAGCGCAGCGTGCGGGTCAGCAGTGTCGCCGTGTCCTTCTCGAGCCCGCCCTCGCTCGCCGAGCGGCGCACGAGCGACACGAGCTCCTCGGCGGTGCGGGCGCTGGAGAGCTCCTCCTTCTGCTCGATGCCGAACAGGCGCAGGATGGCGCCGGCGGTCGCGTTGAGCAGCCAGACGACGGGGCGGAACACGGTCGTGAAGATGACCTGGAACGGCATGGCGACGCGCGCGGTCTGGAGCGCGACGGCGAGCGCGAGGTTCTTGGGGATGAGCTCGCCGATGATCATCGAGAGCATCGTCGCGATGACGAGCGCGATGACGGAGGCGATGGGCCGGACGGCGCCCTCGGCGACGCCCCAGCCGGCGAGCAGCGGGCCGATCCAGGCCGAGAGCGCGGGCTCGAGCGTGAAGCCGGCGAGGAGGGTCGTGAGGGTGATGCCGAGCTGGGCGCTCGACAGGTGGGTGCTCGTCTCGGGCAGCGCGCGGATGATCCAGCCGAGCCCCCGCTCGCCTCGCGCGCGACGCGCCTCGAGCTCGGCGCGACCGAGGCTGACGAGCGAGAACTCGCTCGCGACGAAGAAGCCCGTGCCGACCGTGAGGACGACGCCGATGGTGAACAGCAGCCACTCAGGCATGGCGGGCTGCCACGCGCGAGCGGCTGGGACTATGGCCGGGGTCGTCCATCGCGTCCGATTGTAGCGAAGCGAGGCCTGCTACCAGCTGACCGGCAGCGCCTTGCCCCGCAGCAACACGCCGTACGGCATTTGACCGAGTCCCGCGTGCGTCCGTAGAGTGCCGGGGAGATATGAGAGTGGCCCGGCAGTCCTGGCAGGGACCACCGGGCCTGGTGTCTCGTGAAGGGTTCCTTACTTCCTCTTCGAGATGATCGCTGCGCTAGGACGAGCTGTTGCACGTCGTAGCGCGGCGACCTCGTAGCACATCATGAGCGTCCGGCTACTTGCCCGGGACCCACTCCCGCACCGTCGTGGAAGGGTGCGCATCTGCGTACGCCTTCGTCACGATCTGACCCGTTCGGGCATCGCGGTAGATGTAGTGGCCACTAACCATCTGAACCTCCTCTCGTGGCCGTAGTACCCGCCCTTGCAAGTCCGCTCGGGCGACCCCTCATCACCGATCTACGAAAAGCTGAAAGGGGCTCATCAATACTACATCTGGGGTCAGAAGTCACTCAGAGGCACTAGATGCTGTGGTTGTGAGTAACTCAACTCAGAACTACACAGGTGTCATTTATGCTCCGAACCGCAGCGCCCTCATCAGCAATTTTTGTGCCGCACTCACCGACATAGATGAAAGTAGCTGTGGAGAAGATGTCGAAACGACTCTTCGGATCGCGTGTCGGTCGGCGTGTCACATCTCAGCGGTCTACTTATGAGGTGTATCGCATGGACGCCATATCAGCCCCTTCAACAAACGTGGCTACAGCGTCGAACTACGACAAGCGTCTAATCGCCAGCATGTTCCCATTTAAAAGACCGGCAGCGCTTTGCCCTCCTCGTAGCCCGCGGCCGACTGGATGCCGACGACGGCCCGGTCGTGAAACGCCGGCAGGTCGCGCGCGCCCGCGTACGTCATCGAGCTGCGCACGCCCGAGACGATCATGTCGATGAGGTCCTCGACGGACGGACGCAGCGGGTCGAGGTAGATCGTGGACGACGAGATCCCTTCGGCGAAGAGCTGCTTGCGGGCGAGCTCGTAGGGATCGATGCGGCGGAAGCGCTCGTTGACCGCCTTCGCGGAGGCCATCCCCCACGACTCCTTGTACGCCCGACCCTGGGCGTCGCGCGCGATCGCCCCCGGCGCCTCGACGGTCCCCGCGAACCAGGAGCCGATCATGACGGACTGCGCGCCCGCGGCGAGCGCGAGCGCGACATCGCGCGGATAGCGCACCCCGCCGTCGGCCCACACGTGCGCGCCGAGCTCGCGCGCCGCCTCGGCCGCATCGAGCACCGCGGAGAACTGCGGGCGACCGACCGCCGTCATCATCCGCGTCGTGCACATCGCACCGGGACCGACGCCGACCTTGAGGATCGTCGCACCGGCGTTCACCAGATCGCGCACGCCCGCCTTCGTCACGACGTTGCCCGCGACGATCGGCACGCCGAGCCCGAGCGCCGCGACGGTCTCGACTGCCCGGATCGTGCCCATCTGGTGTCCGTGCGCCGTGTCGACGACGAGCACGTCGGCGCCGCCCTCGACGATCGCACGCGCCTTCGCGCCGACATCGCCGTTGATCCCGATCGCCGCCGCGACCGCGAGCCGGCCGTGTGCGTCGAGCGCCGGCGCGTACAGGGTCGAGCGCAGGGCGCCGCGGCGCGATATCGTCCCGACGAGATGCCCGTTGTGCACGACGGGGGCGAACTGGAGCTGCGCCTGCGCCATCAGGTCGAACGCCGCCCGCGCATCGCGGACCTCGTCGAGGTCGACGCTCGGCAGCGCGGGCTGGAGGAAGTCGGCGAGCGGCGCCTCCGGCAGCGCGTCCTGCAGGCGCTGCGCGTCGACGACGCCCATCGGCGCGCCGTGCGCATCCACGACGGCGATCCCGTAGCCCGCTGCGGCCGGAACGAGCGCGAGCGCGTCGGCGACCGTGCGGTCGGCGCCCAGCTCGATCGCGGTGTCGAACGCGATGGGCTGCGCCTTGATCCAGTGCAGCGCCTCGTCGAGGTCTTGCAGCGGCAGGTCCTGCGGCAGGACGCCGAGACCGCCGCGCCGCGCGATCGCCGCGGCGAGCCGCGGCCCCGTCACCGAGTTCATGTTGGAGCTGACGAGCGGGATCGTCGCCGGGGTCCCGTCGCCCGGCGCGAGATTCGCGTCGAAGCGGCTCGCGACGGTGCTCCGCGAGGGGGCGAGGAACACGTCGCTGTAGGTCAGGTCGTGCGCCGGCTTCCCCTGAAGGAACTTCATGACGCCAGGGTAATCGCGTCGCTGCGGGATGCACCCGACGCTCAGCCGAGGCCTCGGCGCGAGGGCTAGGATTGAAAGCGGTATGCCCGGGGAACCGGGCTGACAGATATCCGGAAACCACGCCCGAAGGCAGGCTGACCGCCCGTGTCGAACCCCAACCCTCCCGTGACCGAGAACTCGGGCGACCAGAGCGCCGACGATCTCATCATCGCCCAGATGCAGTCGCAGCTCGCCGAGCAGGCGCGCGCGGGCCAGGTCGAGGTTGCCGACGCCGCGGAGCTCGCGGCGCTCGACGCCGCGTTCGCGGAGCTCGCGACCGAGGGTGCGACGCATGTCGGTGCGGACAATGCGGCGGCGGCCCCGACCGCGCCGGGCTACGCCGCATCCGGCGCCTCGGCGACGACGCCGAACCCCCACCCCACGCCGGCCGCCCCGAGCGAGCCGCCCGCGACGACCGGCCAGATCGCCGCCCGGACGACCGCCCGGCCGCCACAGGCCGCCCCGGTCCCCGCCGACGCGCCCACGACACCCGTCGCGCGCCCCGCCGAGCCCGCGCCCGCCGACGAGCCGAAGGTGCAGATCCTCAAGGGCATCGCCCGCTCGGTCGCGACCAACATGGACGCCTCGCTCACGGTCCCCACCGCGACGAGCGTGCGCACCGTGCCCGCCAAGCTGATGATCGACAACCGGATCGTCATCAACAACCACCTCGGCCGCACCCGGGGCGGCAAGGTCTCCTTCACGCACCTCATCGCCTGGGCGATGATCCGCGCGCTCAAGGAGTTCCCGAGCCAGAACGTCTACTACGACGAGGTCGACGGCAAGCCCGCCGTCGTGACCCCCGCGCACATCAACCTCGGCATCGCGATCGACCTCCCCAAGCCCGACGGCACCCGCATGCTCGTCGTCCCCGGCATCAAGCGCGCCGAGACGATGGGCTTCGGCGAGTTCGTCGCCGCCTACGAGGACGTCGTGCGCCGCGCGCGCGCCGGCGAGCTGACCGCCGACGACTACGCGGGCAACACGATCTCCCTCACCAACCCCGGCGGCATCGGCACCGTCCACTCCGTCCCGCGGCTCATGCGCGGCGCCGGCTGCATCATCGGTGCCGGCGCGCTGGAGTACCCCGCAGAGTTCCAGGGCGCGAGCGAGCGGACGCTGTCGGACCTCGGCATCGGCAAGACCATCACGCTGACCTCGACGTACGACCACCGCGTCATCCAGGGCGCCGGCAGTGGCGAGTACCTGAAGAAGGTGCACGAGCTGCTCATCGGGCAGCGCGGCTTCTACGCTGACATCTTCGCGGCGCTGCGCATCCCCTACGAGCCCATCCACTGGGCCGAGGACGTCTCCGTCGACGAGGCGGTCCAGGTCGACAAGGCCTCGCGCGTCCAGCAGCTCATCAACGCGTTCCGGGTCCGCGGCCACCTGATGGCCGACATCGACCCCCTCGAGTACGTCCAGCGCACCCACCCGGACCTCGAGCTCGCGAACCACGGCCTGACGTTCTGGGACCTCGACCGCGAGTTCGTGACCGGTGGCTTCGGCGGGCGGCGCAGCGCCAAGCTGCGCGACATCCTCGGCATCCTGCGCGACTCCTACTGCCGCACCGTCGGCGTCGAGTACATGTTCATCGCCGACCCCGAGCAGCGCCGATGGTTCCAGGAGAAGCTCGAGGTCAAGTACGAGAAGCCGACGCACGCGGAGCAGATGCGCATCCTCGGCAAGCTCAACGAGGCCGAGGCATTCGAGACGTTCCTCCAGACCAAGTTCGTCGGCCAGAAGCGCTTCAGCCTCGAGGGCGGCGAGTCGACCATCGCACTGCTGGACGAGCTCCTGCAGCGCGCCGCGCACAGCGACGAGGTCGACGAGGTCGCGATCGGCATGGCCCACCGCGGCCGGCTCAACGTCCTGACGAACATCGCAGGCAAGACCTACGCGCAGATCTTCCGCGAGTTCGAGGGCGACTTCGGCCAGACCGGCGGCTCGGGCGACGTCAAGTACCACCTCGGCACGGAGGGCGTCTTCGAGTCGCCCGACGGCGCCAGGGTCCCCGTCTACGTCGCCGCGAACCCGAGCCACCTCGAGGTCGTCAACGCGGTCCTCGAGGGCATCACGCGCGCGAAGCAGGACCGGCTGCCGATCGCGACGTTCACGACGGTGCCGGTGCTGATCCACGGCGACGCCGCGCTCGCCGGTCAGGGCATCAACGTGGAGCTGCTGCAGATGTCGCAGCTGCGCGCCTACCGCACGGGCGGCACGATCCACATCAACATCAACAACCAGGTCGGCTTCACGACCCCCGTCGACGAGGCGCGCACGAGCACGTACTCGACCGACGTCGCGAAGACGATCCAGGCGCCCATCTTCCACGTCAACGGGGATGACCCCGAGGCGGTCGTGCGCGTCGCGCGACTCGCCTTCGAGTACCGCCAGCGCTTCCACCGCGACGTCTTCATCGACCTCGTGTGCTACCGCCGGCGCGGTCACAACGAGGGCGACGACCCGAGCATGACGCAGCCGCTCATGTACTCGCTCATCGAGGCGAAGCGCTCCACCCGCAAGCTCTACACCGAGGCGCTCGTCGGCCGAGGCGACATCACGCAGGAGGAGCACGACCAGGCGGCGCGCGACTTCCAGGACCGCCTCGAGCGCGCCTTCGCGGAGACGCACGCGGCGCAGACGAGCCCCATTCCGATCATCCACCCGACCGCGGAGGAGCCCTCCCCCGCGGTGCCGTTCGTGACGGAGGCGATGATCCAGGCGGTCGGCGACGCGCACGCGAACGCGCCCGAGGGCTTCCACGTCCACAACAAGCTGGCGCAGAACGTCATCGGCCGGCGCGTGGAGATGAGCCGGTCGGGCGGAATCGACTGGGGCTTCGGCGAGCTGCTCGCCTTCGGCTCGCTGCTCTTGGAGGGCCGGGCGGTGCGCCTCGTCGGCCAGGACTCGCGGCGCGGCACCTTCGCTCAGCGTCACGCCGTGTTCTTCGACCAGACGAACGGCCAGGAGTGGCTGCCGCTCGTCAACCTCGCCGAGACGCAGGGTCGCTTCTACGTCTATGACTCGCTCCTGTCGGAGTACGCGACGATGGCCTACGAGTACGGCTACTCGGTCGAGCGCGAGGACGCGCTCGTGCTCTGGGAGGCGCAGTACGGCGACTTCGCCGACGGCGCGCAGACCGTGATCGACACGTACCTGTCCTCGGGCGAGCAGAAGTGGAGCCAGCGCTCGAGCGTCGTGCTGCTGCTGCCGCACGGCTACGAGGGCCAGGGCCCCGACCACTCGTCGGCGCGGATCGAGCGCTACCTGCAGCTGTGCGCGCAGGACAACATGACGGTCGCGCGGCCCTCGACGCCCGCGTCGTACTTCCACCTGCTGCGCCGCCAGGCGTACGCGAGGCCGCGGCGCCCCCTCATCGTCTTCACCCCGAAGTCGATGCTGCGGCTCAAGGGCGCGACGAGCGAGATCGCGGACTTCACGGGCGGCGGCTTCCAGCCGGTCCTCGACGACGCGCACGTCGCCGATCCGTCGAGCGTCAAGCGCGTGCTGCTGCACGCCGGCAAGATCTTCTACGACCTCGCGGCGGAGCGGGAGAAGCTCGCCAATGCGGGTGACTTCGCGCTGGTGCGGCTCGAGCAGTACTACCCGGAGCCCGTCGAGGAGCTGCAGGCGATCGTCGCGCGCTACCCCTCGGCGGAGCTCGTGTGGGTACAGGACGAGCCGGAGAACCAGGGCGCCTGGCCGTTCGTGAACCAGGAGCTCTCGAAGCACCTCGACCGGCCGATCCGGGTCGTCTCACGGCCTTCCTCGGCCGCGACGGCGACGGGTCTGCCGAAGCGGCACGCCGCGGAGCAGACGGTGCTGCTCGACGCGGCATTCGCGCTCTGAGATCTCGATACACCGCCTTCGGCGGCACTCGATCCGGGGACACCGCGACTGCGGACCTTGCCGCGGCAGCGGCAGCTACCGCGGGTCGAGTAGGCGCGCCAGCGCCGTATCGAGACCCCGCTACCCCCGCAGCGACGAGATCTTGAGCTGAATCGCGAGACGCAGCTCCTCGGGTGCCTGCTCCTGGCAGGCACGGCGCACCTTCTCGGTGAGCGTCAGCGCGACGAGGTGGTCCTGGCTGCAGTCCTCGCAGTTCGCCAGGTGCTCCGTGATGTCCGCGAAGTCGGCGTCCGACAGCTCACGGCGCAGGTACTCCTCGAGCTCGGCCTTCGCCTTCTCGCACCCGCAGTCCGTCATCGTGTCACCTCCCCCGCCGTGAAGCCCCGCTCGATCGCGTAGTCGCGCAGTCGCTCGCGCAGCTGCTTGCGTCCCCGGTGCAGCCGGCTCATGACGGTGCCGACCGGCGTCTTCATGATGTCGGCGATCTCCTGGTAGGAGAAGCCCTCGACGTCGGCGAGGAAGACGGCGAGCCGGAAGTCCTCCGGCATGGCCGCGAGCGCGTCCTTGACGTCGGAGTCGGGCAGGTGGTCGATGGCCTCGGCCTCGGCGGAGCGACTCGAGGTCGAGGTCGCCGAGGTGGCGTCAGCGAGCTGCCAGTCCTCGAGCTCGTCGATCGAACCGCGGTAGGGGTCGCGCTGTCGCCTCCGGTAGAGGTTGATGTACGTGTTCGTCTGGATCCGGTAGAGCCAGGCCTTGAGGTTCGTGCCCTGCTCGAAGGACTTGAACGCCTGGAACGCCTTGACGTAGGTCTCCTGCACGAGGTCGGCGGCGTCGGCGGGGTTGCGCGTCATGCGCATCGCCGCGGCATAGAGCTGGTCCATGAACGGGAGCGCCTGCTCCTCGAAGAGTCGCTTGAGTTCGTCGTCGTCGACACTGAGATCCGGCATCCCGCGCAAGTCTAGGCGCGGGACGCCCGGTTTCGGCGGGGCGGTCAGGAGGCTCATCACTACGCTGGAACCGATGCCGCACCCCTCCTATTCCGCCCCGGTCGCCTCCGGACCGATCGATGCACGACTCTCCCTGCCGGGCAGCAAGTCCCTGACGAACCGGGAGCTCGTCCTCGCGGCCCTCGCCGACGGTCCTTCGCTGCTGCGCCGTCCGCTGCGCGCCCGCGACACGGAGCTCATGGTGGAGGCACTGCGGGCGCTCGGCGCGGGGATCGAGGACGTCGAGGGCGACGGCGATTTCGGCGCGGACTGGCGGGTCGTGCCGCTGCCGCGCGAGTCGAGGGGCGCCGCCACCCTGGACGTCGGCCTCGCGGGCACCGTCATGCGCTTCGTCCCCCCGGTCGCGGCGCTCGCGGGCGGCGCGACCGTCTTCGACGGCGATGCGGCGGCCCGCCGACGGCCGATGTCGACGATGACGAACGCGATCCGCGCGCTCGGTGTCGAGGTCGACGGCGACGCGCTGCCGTTCACGGTGCACGGTGCGCGCTCGGTGCGCGGCGGCGAGCTCACGATCGACGCGTCCTCGTCCTCGCAGTTCGTCTCGGGCCTGCTGCTCGCCGCCCCGCGCTTCGCGGAGGGCCTCGTGCTGCGGCACGAGGGCGAGCGGCTCCCGTCGCTTCCCCACATCGAGATGACGATCGCGTGCCTCGCGGCGCGCGGCGTCGCGGTGACGAGCCCCGACGAGGGCGTGTGGATCGTGCCGCCGGGACGGATCGGCGCGCTCGACGTCGAGATCGAGCCGGACCTGTCGAACGCCGCGCCGTTCCTCGCCGCCGCGCTCGTCGCGGGGGGCCGAGTGGTGATCGCGGGCTGGCCGGGGCGCACGACGCAGGTCGGCGCGCATCTGCCGCGGCTCTTCGAGGCGTTCGGGGGTCGCAGTCGGCTCGCGGACGGGGCGCTCTCGGTCGACGGCGGCGACGGCGTGCTCGGCGGCGCCCGGCTCGAGCCCGTCGACCTCGACCTCGGCGAGGCCGGCGAGCTCGCCCCGACGCTCGTCGCGCTCGCCGCCTTCGCGTCGGGTCCGTCGCGCTTCACGGGGATCGGGCACCTGCGCGGGCACGAGACGGACCGGCTCGCGGCGCTCGTCGCCGACCTCGCCAGGATCGGCGTGCGTGCGCAGGAGCTGGCCGACGGGATCGTCGTCACGCCGGGCGCGATGCACGGCGGCCGGTGGGGCGCGTACGAGGACCACCGGATGGCGACGAGCGGGGCGCTCATCGGCCTCGCCGTCCCGGGGGTCGAGGTCGACGACATCGGCTCGACGGCGAAGACCCTGCCGGAGTTCCGGGAGCTCTGGGAGCGGATGCTCGCGTGAGCGAGGACACCGACTGGGAGGAGTGGTCGGAGGACGACGTCCGGATCCGGCCGAATCCCCGCGGCTCGAGGCCCCGCACGAAGGTGCGCCCGAAGTACGAGGACGCGACGCCGGGCTTCGTGACCGGCGTCGACCGCGGGCGCTACCGCGTCGCTGTGGGTGGGGACAGCGAGTCCGAGATCACGGCGACGAGTGCGCGGGAGCTCGGGCGCGGCGCGGTCGTCGTCGGCGACCGGGTCGGGCTCGTCGGCGACACCTCGGGCGCCCCGGGGGCGCTCGCCCGGATCGTCCGAGTCGAGCCGCGGGCGACGCTGCTGCGGCGCAGCGCCGACGACGCTCCGACGGGAGAACGCGATGAGCGCATCATCGTCGCGAACGCGGACCGGATGCTCATCGTCGTCGCCGCGGCCGACCCCGAGCCGCGCCCGCGGCTCGTCGACCGCTACCTGGTGGCCGCGGTCGATGTCGGCATCGAGCCGATCCTCGTCGTGACGAAGACGGATCTCGCCGACCCGGAGCCGTTCATCGCGAACTTCGACGGCATCGGCATGCGGGTGGTGCGCAGCACGCGGGCCGACCCGCCGATCGCGCGGCTGCGTGAGCTCGTCGACGGGCACATCGCGGTCGCGGTCGGACATTCGGGCGTCGGCAAGTCGACGCTGGTCAACGCGCTCGTGCCGGAGGCGCAGCGCGCGACCGGGGACGTCAACGCGATCACGGGGCGCGGCCGGCACACGAGCTCCTCCTCCGTCGCCTATCCGCTCGGCTCGGGCTGGATCGTCGACACTCCCGGCATCCGCTCCTTCGGGCTCGGTCACGTCGAGCCGGATCGCGTGCTCGACGCCTTCGGCGATCTCGCCGCGATCGCCGACGATCCGGATTCGGGCTGCCCGCGCGGCTGCACGCACCTCGCCGATGCGCCCGACTGCGCGATCGCGGAGGCGGTCGAGGACGGCCGGCTCGGTGCGGGCGGCGCCGCCCGGCTCGACTCGCTGCGCCGGCTGCTCACCCAGATCGCTCGGTAGCCTGGTCCCGTGGACCTCGCCGACGACCTGTCGCTCGCCTGCTCGATCGCGGCCGACGCCGACCTCGTGTCGGGCCCGCGGTTCCGCGCGGCCGACCTCCGGGTCGAGGCGAAGCCCGACCGCAGCCCGGTGACCGATGCCGACCGCGCGGTCGAACGGCTCATCCGCGAGCGCATCGCCGCCGCACGGCCGGGCGACGGCGTCTACGGCGAGGAGTTCGGCACGGTGGGCGACCCCGAGGGGCGCGGTCGTCAGTGGATCATCGACCCGATCGACGGGACGGCGAACTTCCTGCGAGGCGTCCCCGTCTGGGCGACGCTCATCGGACTCGCGATCGACGGCGTGCCGGTCGTCGGCGTCGTGAGCGCGCCCGCGCTGGGGCTTCGCTGGTGGGCGGCGCGCGGTCTCGGCGCCTGGGTGGATCGCACCGACGGCCCGCACGGCGACGCGCCGCGGCGGATGCGGGTCAGCGGCGTCGAGCGCATCGAGGACGCCTACTTCAGCCACGGCGCGATCCGGCTCTGGGAGGACCTCGGCCGTGGCGCGCAGCTCGCCGCGATCGCCCGCGAGGTGTGGCGCGACCACGGCTACGGCGACTTCTGGCAGCACATGCTCGTCGCCGAGGGGCTCATCGACGCGGCCGCCGAGTTCGACGTGCAGCCCTACGACGTCGCCGCGATCGCGCCGATCGTCGAGGAGGCGGGCGGGCGCTTCAGCGACGCGGACGGGACCGCGGGCCCATGGGGCGGCTCTGCACTGTCGACGAACGGTCTGCTGCACGAGACGTTCCTGGATCGGCTGCGCGCGTGAGGCGGCTCCTCGCCGCGGCGGGCGTCGCCACCGCCGTGCTGCTCGCGGGGTGCGCGGCGGGCCCGGCGCCCGCCGAGAGCCCCTCGCCGACGCCGACCGAGACGACGACGGCGCTGACGGATCTCGCCGCGGGCGAGTGCTACGACCAGGCTGGTCAGGGGGTCGTGCTCGTGCTCGATTGCGGCGAGGCGCACACCTACGAGGTCTTCGCGAGCCTGCTGCTGGACGCCGACGAGTACCCCCGCGACACGCTCGAGGCGACGGCGCGGGAGCGCTGCCGCACCGCGTTCTCCGCCTTCGTCGGCCTCGAGTACGACGCGAGCGAGCTCGCGCTGCGCTTCGTCGCGCCGAGCGCGGCGACGTGGGAGCAGGGCGACCGCGAGGTGCTGTGCGTCGTGTCGGATCCCGCCGCGCGGACGACGGGGTCGCTCGCGGACGCGCTGCGCTGAACGCGGCTTGCCAATACCTATGTCCATAGGTATTCTCGTGCTCGGGCGTCCCGCAGCACCGAGGCCGCGGACCCGTCCGTGAGGAGCGAACACCGATGACCGAACTCCCCGCCGTCCTGCAGGGCCCGTCCATCGAGATGACGGGCAAGGACATCCCGGCCCTCCTCGAGGCCGCCCCGCACCTCGCGCCCGGCACCCGCGTCAACGTGACCTACCTCGGCAACGAGGACCTGCCCATGCGCACCGCCGCGAGCGCCGCGGTGCTGCAGCAGGGCTTCGTCCCCGTCCCGCACCTGTCCGCACGCCGACTGCACTCGCAGGCCGAGCTCGAGGAGTTCCTCGCCGCGCTGCAGGGCGTCGGCGCGACGCAGAGCGTCTTCGCCGTCGGCGGCGACCCGAACCCGCCCTTCGGCCCCTACGAGGACTCGCTCCAGCTCATCCAGACCGGCCTGCTGCCGAAGTACGGCGTCGAGCACGTCTCGATCGCCGGCTACCCCGAGGGCCACCCCGACATCACCGACGAGCAGCTCTGGTCGGCACTGACCGGCAAGTACACCGCCCTCAAGGACGCGGGGCTCGGCTCGACCGTGCTCACGCAGTTCCTCTTCGACATCGACGCGACGATCAACTGGATCGAGCAGGTGCGCGAGCGCGGCGTCGACACCCACATCCGCATCGGCGTACCCGGCCCGGCCGGCATCAAGCGGCTCCTCGCCTTCGCGGGCCGGTTCGGCGTCGGGGCGAACGCGATGATCGTCAAGAAGTACGGATTCTCGCTGACGAACCTGCTCGGCACGGCGGGGCCCGACAAGTTCATCACCGAACTCACCGAGCGGCTCACCCCCGAGCACGGCGAGGTGGGCCTGCACTTCTACGCCTTCGGCGGACTCAAGGCGACGGCCGAATGGATCGAGAACTACCAGCGCAAGGCAGCCAAGTGACCGCGCGCGCATCGCGGCCCGTCCTTGTCGTCCACGGCACCGACGGCCCCGGGATCGTCGCCGCCGTCACGAGCGTGCTCGCCGACTTCCAGGCCAACATCGTCTCGCTCGACCAGTACTCCTCCGACCCCGTCGGCGGCCAGTTCTTCCAGCGCACCGAGTTCAATGTCCCCGACTTCATCGCGATCAAGCCGCAGCTCGAGGCCGCGCTCGCTGAGACCATCGGGCAGCGCCTGGGCCTGACCTGGACGCTCTCGGACATCTCCGTGCCCAAGCGCGTCGCGATCCTCGCGTCCCTGACCGACCACAACCTGCTCGACCTGCTGTGGCGCCAGCGCCGCGGCGAGATCAACATGACGGTACCGATGGTCGTGTCCAACCACACCGTCGTCGCCGAGGACGTGCGCGGCTTCGGCGTGCCGTTCTTCCACGTGCACTCGCAGGGACCGGACAAGTCGCAGGCCGAGGCCGAGATCCTCGCCCTG
>Ga0182739_1000679_pt1 | contig 40539 bp, 49 predicted proteins | sample eDN5th30CBELigBY_FD_128873 | JGI IMG/M metagenome (GOLD analysis project Ga0182739, IMG submission 128873) | Enriched backyard soil microbial communities from Emeryville, California, USA - eDNA 5th pass 30_C BE-Lig BY (version 2) (version 2) | ecosystem: Environmental > Terrestrial > Soil >... | reverse complement strand
GCTCGGCATCATGCCGTACATCACCGCGTCGATCATCGTCCAGCTGCTGCGCGTCGTCATCCCGCACTTCGAGACGCTGCACAAGGAGGGCCAGGCCGGCCAGTCGCGCCTGACCCAGTACACCCGCTACCTCACGATCGGTCTCGGCCTGATCCAGTCCACGACGCTCATCACGGTCGCGCGCAACGGTCAGCTGTTCCCCTCGACCGTCGTCGGCGACCCGTGCTCGGAGCTCGTGACGGACAAGTCCTGGTACGCGATGATCCTCATGATCATCACCATGACCGCGGGCACGGGCCTCATCATGTGGCTCGGCGAGCTCATCACCGAGCGCGGCATCGGCAACGGCATGTCGCTGCTGATCTTCACCTCGATCTGCGCGACCTTCCCGGCGTCGCTCTGGGCGATCCAGGTCGCCGAGGGCTGGGAGATCTTCCTCATCGTCCTTGCCGTCGGCATCGTGATCATGGGCGCCGTCGTGTTCGTCGAGCAATCGCAACGCCGGATACCTGTGCAGTATGCGAAGCGGATGGTCGGCCGGCGCACCTACGGCGGCAACAACACCTACATCCCGATCAAGGTCAACATGGCCGGCGTCGTGCCCGTCATCTTCGCCTCGTCGCTCCTGTATCTGCCGGCGCTCATCGCGCAGTTCAACCAGCCGCAGGCGAATCCGGACGGCTCGCTGCAGCCGAAGGCCGAGTGGGTCGCCTGGATCGAGAACAACCTGACCTCGGGCAACAGCTGGGTCTACATCCTCGTCTTCTTCCTGCTGTGTGTCGGCTTCACGTACTTCTACGTCGCGATCACCTTCAACCCGGAGGAGGTCGCGGACAACATGAAGAAGTACGGCGGCTTCATCCCGGGCATCCGCGCCGGCCGCCCGACGGCGGAGTACCTGGACTACGTGCTCACCCGCATCACGTTCCCCGGCTCGCTCTATCTCGGCGTCGTCGCGATCATCCCGCTGTTCGCCCTCGCGCTCGTCCAGGCGAACCAGAACTTCCCGTTCGGTGGGGCGAGCCTGCTCATCATCGTCGGCGTCGGCCTCGAGACGGTGAAGCAGATCGACGCCCAGCTGCAGCAGCGCCACTATGAGGGGCTGCTGCGGTGACCGCGACGGAGGACCGCGGCGTCCACACCGCGCTCGGCACGCTCGCGGTACGGCTGCTCATCGTCGGACCCCCCGGGGCCGGCAAGGGCACCCAGGCCGGCCGGATCGCGGAAGCCTACGGCGTCCCGGCGATCTCGACGGGCGACATCTTCCGTGCGAACATCTCGCAGGGCACACCGCTCGGCGTCCGGGTCAAGGCGATCCTCGACTCCGGCGGGCTGGTCTCCGACGCGATGACCAACGAGATCGTCGCGGATCGGCTCGCCCAGGAGGACGCCGCCCGCGGATTCCTCCTCGACGGCTATCCGCGCACGGAGGAGCAGGTGCGCTTCCTCGACGAGCACCTCGCGGCGGACGGTCAGCGTCTCGACGCCGTCATCCGTCTGGTCGCGAACGAGGACGAGGTCGTGCGGCGGCTCCGGCTGCGCGCGATCGAGCTCGGACGCTCGGACGACACGGAGGAGGTCATCCGTCACCGCCAGGACCTCTACGCGCGCGAGACGGCGCCGCTCCTCGCGGCGTTCGCGAAGCGCGGGCTCCTCATCGAGGTCGACGGCCTCGGCGAGGTCGACGAGGTCACCGCGCGCATCCTCGGGGCACTCGCGGAGCGCGGCCTGGTCGCGCCGGCGGCGTAGCGGCCTCGGAGAAAATCGGGTAAAGTAGACCCTTGGTGTTTTCTGCGTGCGTCAGTGCGCAGGGGCGCCGAACCCCGCAGACCGCGGGTGAGCCTGCAGCGGCAGAAGGATATTGATCTAACACAATGGCCAAGAAAGACGGCGTCATCGAGATCGAGGGATCGGTCATCGAGGCCTTGCCGAACGCGATGTTTCGAGTAGAGCTCGCGAACGGACACAAGGTGCTGGCGCACATCTCGGGCAAGATGCGGCAAAACTACATCCGCATCCTCCCCGAGGACCGGGTCGTCGTGGAGCTTTCGCCCTACGACCTGACCCGAGGCCGGATCACCTACCGCTACAAGTAAGCCCGCTGGACAAGTAACGGCGGCCCTCAAGGGTGCAGTCGAGGACGGCGAGAGAGAGAACGTCATGAAGGTCAACCCCAGCGTCAAGAAGATCTGCGACAAGTGCAAGGTGATCCGTCGCCACGGCCGTGTCATGGTCATCTGCGAGAACCCGCGCCACAAGCAGCGTCAGGGCTAGCACTACCGAACACCCCAAGCGGCTCCAAGAAGCCAAGCCGACACCTCGGGCGCGAAGGCCCGAGTACCGGAGCCGCCCCACACCTTCGCAAGTCCAACTAAGGAAACCGCAATGGCACGTCTTGCCGGCGTCGACATCCCGCGCGAAAAGCGCGTGGAGATCGCGCTCACCTACATCTACGGGGTCGGGCGCACGCGCTCCCTGCAGACCCTCACCGCGACCGGGATCGACAAGGACACCCGCGTCAAGGACCTGACCGACGACCAGCTCCTCGCGCTGCGCGACTACATCGAGGGCAACTACAAGGTCGAGGGCGATCTGCGCCGCGAGGTCCAGGCCGACATTCGCCGCAAGGTCGAGATCGGATCGTACGAGGGCCTGCGGCACCGCCGCGGCCTGCCGGTCCACGGCCAGCGCACCAAGACCAACGCGCGCACCCGCAAGGGCCCGAAGCGCACCGTCGCCGGCAAGAAGAAGCCGGGCCGGAAGTAGATCTCGATACGCCGCTGACGCGGCTACTCGATCCAAGAGCGATTAGAGGACTCAATGGCAGCACCGAAGGCGTCCACCGCGCGCAAGCCGCGGAAGAAGGACAAGAAGAACATCGCCGTGGGCCAGGCCCACATCAAGAGCACGTTCAACAACACGATCGTGTCGATCACCGACCCGCAGGGCGCGGTCATCTCGTGGGCATCCTCGGGTGCCGTGGGCTTCAAGGGCTCGCGCAAGTCGACGCCGTTCGCGGCGCAGCTCGCCGCCGAGTCGGCCGCGCGCCAGGCGCAGGAGCACGGGATGAAGAAGGTCGACGTGTTCGTCAAGGGCCCGGGCTCGGGTCGCGAGACCGCGATCCGCTCGCTCCAGGCCGCGGGCCTCGAGGTCGGCTCGATCAACGACGTCACGCCCCAGGCGCACAACGGCTGCCGGCCGCCCAAGCGCCGCCGCGTCTGACGCGTCCTTCTTCACCACTCCAACTCAATACTCATCCGCCGAGCGTCATATAGCGGGCGCTCCGCCGAAAGGAACCATCCGTGCTCATCGCACAGCGTCCCACCCTCTCCGAGGAGTCCATCTCCGAGTTCCGGTCGCGGTTCATCATCGAGCCGCTCGAGCCGGGCTTCGGCTACACCCTCGGCAACTCGCTCCGTCGTACGCTGCTGTCCTCGATCCCCGGATCGGCCGTCACGAGCATCCGCATCGATGGCGTTCAGCACCAGTTCTCGACCGTCCCCGGTGTCAAGGAAGACGTCATCGAGATCATCCTCAACCTGAAGAACCTCGTCGTCTCCTCCGAGCACGACGAGCCCGTCGCGGCGTACCTGCGCAAGCAGGGTGCGGGCGAGGTCACGGCTGCGGACATCTCGGTGCCGGCGGGTGTGGAGATCCACAACCCCGAGCTCGTCATCGCGACGCTCAACGAGAAGGCGAAGTTCGAGCTCGAGCTCACGATCGAGCGCGGCCGCGGCTACGTCTCGGCGACGCAGAACCGCAGCGACTTCGCGGACCTCGGCCAGATCCCGATCGACTCGATCTACTCGCCGGTCCTCAAGGTCACCTACCGCGTCGAGGCGACGCGTGCGGGTGAGCGCACCGACTTCGACCGCCTCGTCGTCGACGTGGAGACGAAGCCGGCGATCTCGCCGCGCGACGCCGTCGCGTCGGCCGGTCGCACGCTCGTCGAGCTCTTCGGCCTCGCCCGCGAGCTCAACTCGGCGGCCGAGGGCATCGAGATCGGCCCCGCCCCGGTCGACGCCGTGCTGTCGTCCGAGCTGTCGATGCCGATCGAGGACCTGGACCTCTCCGTGCGCTCGTACAACTGCCTCAAGCGCGAGGGGATCAACACGGTCAGCGAGCTCGTCGCCCTCTCGGAGATGCAGCTCATGAACATCCGCAACTTCGGTCAGAAGTCGGTCGACGAGGTCAAGGACAAGCTCGTGGAGCTCGGTCTGTCCCTCAAGGACGCGGTCCCCGGCTTCGATGGCGCGCACCTCTACACGGGGTACGACGACGAGCCGATCGCCTGAACGACGACTGAGATAGAGAGCTAAGAAGACATGCCTACGCCCACCAAGGGTCCGCGCCTCGGCGGCGGTCCGGCGCACGAGCGCCTCCTGCTCGCGAACCTCGCCGCGGCCCTGTTCACCCACAAGTCGATCAAGACGACCGAGACGAAGGCCAAGCGCCTGCGTCCCCTCGCCGAGCGGCTCATCACGTTCGCCAAGCGCGGCGACCTGCACGCGCGTCGTCGGGTCCTCGCGACCATCGGTGACAAGGAAGTCGTGCACATCCTGTTCACCGAGATCGCGCCGCTCGTCGCGGAGCGCGAGGGCGGCTACACCCGCATCACGAAGCTCGGCTTCCGCAAGGGCGACAACGCTCCGATGGCGCAGATCGAGCTCGTCCTCGAGCCGGTCGTGAAGAAGCCGTCCGCGAAGAAGGCGGCCGCTGCCGCCGCATCGGACCAGAAGTCGAAGCAGGCTGACGAGGCCAAGGCCGAGGCTGCCGCCGAGACGACCGAGTCCGCGGAGGCCGTCGACGAGACCGCCGCCGAGGCGGTCGAGTCGGACGCCGCGCTCGAGGCTGAGGCGCTCGAGGTCGAGGCCGAGGTCAACGAGGCTGCCGAGGTCGCCGAGGCGACCGAGGAGTAGAACGCGATCGCCTCGCTTCCACGGGTCGAGCCGCGGTCGTTGGTCGAGTAGCCACCGTTGGTCGAGTAACGCCACCGTGGGTCGAGTAGCCGCCGCTGGCGGCGTATCGAGACCTCGATACCGTTAAGTCATGACGCACGCACCGTCGTACCGGGTCCGGTTGGACCTCGGTTACGACGGTTCGTCGTTTTCCGGCTGGGCGCGTCAGGCCGAGGGGCGAACCGTCCAAGGCGAGCTCGAGGCGGCGCTCGCGACGCTCTTCCGCGGGCGCGGGGAGGCGCCGCGGCTCGTCGTCGCGGGGCGCACCGACGCAGGGGTGCATGCGCGTGGCCAGGTCGCGCACGTCGATCTCGACCCCGCCCAGTGGCAGCACCTGCACCGAATCGCGCGGCTCCCTGAGCGAGCGGAGCGAGTCGAAGGGGGCTCCGAGGCACTGGCCCGCAAGCTCAACGGCCTCGCGGGGCGTGCCGGCGATGTCCGGATCCACCGCGCGAGCCTCGCCCCGTCGGGCTTCGACGCCCGCTTCTCCGCGGTCTGGCGGCGCTACGAGTATCGGATCGCGGATGCGGCCGCGCTCCAGGACCCGCTCGCCCGCGACTTCACGGTGTGGCATGCGCGGGTGCTCGACGCGGCGGCGATGGACGCGGCGGCGCGCTCACTCGCGGGCCCCGGACTCGCCGACTGGGCGGCGTTCTGCCGGCCGCGACCGAACTCGACGACGATCCGCGACCTCCAGTCGTTCTCGTGGGCGCGGGAGGCCGACGGCGTGCTCGTCGCGCGCGTGCAGGCGGATGCCTTCTGCCACTCGATGGTCCGCGCGCTCGTCGGCGCCTGTGTCGCGGTGGGTGAGGGGGCGCTCGGGCTCGAGGATCCCGTGGCCCTCCGGGAGGCGGGCGAGCGCACGAGCGCGTTCAAGGTCATGCCGGCCAAGGGCCTCGTCCTGACCGAGGTCGGCTACCCGCCCGACGACCAGCTCGCGGCCCGCTCCGCGCAGACGAGGGGGCTTCGTTCCCTCGCGGTTTCCGTCCGCGTCCCGGACGGGGCGGTTAGCATCGACGAGGAGTAACCGAGGAGTACGCATGCCGCACATCCAGATCGCCCTCGCCGAGGGGCGCAGCCCCGAGCAGCTCAACCGGATGATCAAGGAGGTCGCCGAGGCGGTCGAGCGGACTGCCGGCGCATCGCGGGCGGCCATCACCGTGCACGTCACCGAAGTGCCGCTCACGCATTGGGGCAACGCCGACTCGACGCTCCAGGAGCGCCGGGACGCCGGGGCGTTCTGATCCCGGTCGCCGGCCAGGCGCGTATCCGCTACACTTGAACGTCGGTCCACACCCGCGGACCGTGATCGCGGTGCCCTCCACCGGGTCGTTCCGAGGCAGAAGCCGGGGAACCCCCACCGGAGCGGGATTCACGAACCTCAACCGATCGAAAGCAGAACTCCTGTGACTCGTACGTTCACGCCCAAGGCGGACTCCGTCTCGCGCGAGTGGCTCGTCATCGACGCCACCGACGTCGTGCTCGGCCGCCTCGCCTCGCAGGCGGCGGCGCTCCTGCGCGGCAAGCACAAGCCCGTCTTCGCCAACCACGTCGACACCGGCGACTTCGTCATCATCGTCAATGCGGACAAGGTCGCCCTGACCGGTCAGAAGCTCGCGCAGAAGAACGCCTACCGCCACTCCGGCTACCCGGGCGGCCTCACCGCGACCTCCTACGCGGAGCTCCTCGAGACGAAGCCCGAGCGCGTCGTCGAGAAGGCGATCCGCGGCATGCTGCCGAAGAACTCGATCGGCCGCTCGCAGTTCACCAAGCTCAAGGTCTACGCCGGCCCGGAGCACCCCCACGCTGCGCAGCAGCCGAAGCCGTACACCATCTCCCAGGTCTCCCAGCAGGCCTGAGCCGGATAACTCAGAAGGAAACCGAAGTGGCTGACAACGAGACCACCGCCGACGAGATCACCGGCGACTACACGACCGAGACGCCGAGCGCGCTCGCGACCGAGACGAAGGCGCCCCGCGCGCCGCTGACCGTATCCGGCGCGGCCGTCGGCCGCCGCAAGGAGGCCATCGCGCGCGTCCGCCTCACCCCGGGTGCCGGCGGCGCGACCATCAACGGCCGCCCCCTCGAGGCGTACTTCCCGAACAAGCTGCACCAGCAGCTCATCAACTCGCCCTTCGCGGTCCTCGAGCTCCAGGGCTCGTACGACCTCGTCGCGCGCATCACCGGCGGCGGCCCCTCGGGTCAGGCGGGCGCGCTGCGCCTCGCGATCGCCCGTGCCCTCAACGAGATCGACCGCGAGAACAACCGGCCGACCCTCAAGAAGGCCGGCTTCCTGACCCGCGATGCCCGCGTCATCGAGCGCAAGAAGGCCGGTCTCAAGAAGGCCCGCAAGGCGTCGCAGTACTCCAAGCGCTGATCGTCCGGCTCGCTGGGTTCGCTCAGGGAACGACGAGCGGAGACGCCTGAATGGGACGACTCTTCGGCACGGACGGGGTCCGGGGCCTCGCGAACGGTGACATCACCGCACAGCTCGCCCTCGACCTCGCGCAGGCTGCGGCCTTCGTGCTCACCAAGGGCCGGCACGCTGACGAGAACCGCGCTGCCGGGCGGCGCCCGACCGCGGTGCTCGCCCGCGATCCCCGGATCAGCGGCGAGTTCCTCGCGGCGGCGGTCGCGTCGGGCCTTGCGAGCAGCGGCATCGACGTGCTCGACGCCGGCGTCATCCCGACCCCGGCCTGCGCGTACCTCGTGCAGTCCGCGGAGGCGGACTTCGGCGTGATGATCTCCGCGTCGCACAACGCGGCGCCGGACAACGGCATCAAGTTCTTCAGCTACGGCGGGCGCAAGCTGCCCGACGAGGTCGAGGATCGCATCGAGGATGCGCTCGGCCACCAGGAGCTGACGCCGACCGGCGGCGATGTCGGGCGCATCCGGCGATTCGCCGACGCAGAGGACCGCTACGTGCTGCACCTGCTCGCGAGCCTCCCGCACCGGCTCGACGGGCTGCACGTCGTCGTCGACGCGGCGAACGGCGCCGCGGCCGGCATCTCGCCGCAGGTGTTCACGGACGCCGGCGCGCGGGTCACCGTGATCGGCGCGGCGCCCGACGGGCTCAACATCAACGAGGGCTCCGGCTCGACGCACCTCGAGGTGCTCCAGGCGAAGGTCGTCGAGGTGGGTGCCGATCTCGGCATCGCCCACGACGGCGACGCCGACCGCTGCCTCGCGGTCGACGCGGAAGGGCAGATCGTGGACGGCGACCGGATCATGGCGATCCTCGCGATCGCGATGAAGGAACGCGGTGCGCTCAAGGACGACACGCTCGTCGCGACCGTCATGAGCAATCTGGGGCTGCGCCGCGCGATGGCCGAGCACGGCATCGAGGTCGCGCTGACGGGCGTCGGTGACCGTTACGTGCTGGAGGCGCTCAACGCGAACGGCTGGTCGCTCGGCGGCGAGCAGTCGGGCCATCTCATCGTCACGGAGCACGCGACGACGGGCGACGGCGTGCTCACCGGGCTCCACCTCGCCGGCGAGATGGCTCGCACGGGCAAGACGCTCGCGGAGCTCGCGTCGTGCATGACCGTCTACCCGCAGGTGCTCATCAACGTCCGGGGCGTGGTGCGCAGCCGGCTCGACGCCGACGCGGAGATTTCCGCCGCGGTGCGGCGCGAGCAGGAGGCGCTCGCCGATGCCGGCCGAGTGCTGCTGCGGCCCTCCGGCACCGAGCCGATGGTGCGGGTCATGGTCGAGGCCGAGGACCAGGAGACCGCGCAGGCGGTCGCGCAGCGGCTCGCCGACCTCGTCGCCGAGCGGCTCAGATCTTCCTGACGAGCACCCGGTCGACAACGTGGTTCGCGCCCTTGCGGAGGACGAGGGTGGCCCGGTCGCGGGTCGGCAGCACGTTCTCGGCGAGGTTGCGGCCGTTGATGCGCACCCAGATGTCGCGCGCGGTCGCGACCGCCTCCTCATCGGACAGGCTCGCGTAGCGGTGGAAGTACGAGTCGGGGTTCGCGAACGAGCTCGCCCGTAGCCGCAGGAAGCGCTGGATGTACCACTCCTCGACGTCCTGCGGCGCCGCGTCGACGTAGACGGTGAAGTCGAACAGGTCGGACACGGCGAGGGCGTGGCCCTGCGGTGCCGGCTGGAGGACGTTGAGGCCCTCGACGATGAGCACGTCGGGCCGCTGCACGACGACCTCGGCGCCCGCAACGATGTCGTACACGAGGTGCGAGTAGAGGGGCGCGGTCACGCGGGGCTCGCCCGACTTGATCGCCGAGACGAAGTCGAGCAGCGCGCGCCGGTCGTACGACTCGGGGAAGCCCTTGCGCTCCATGAGGCCGCGGCGCTGGAGTTCTGCGTTCGGATACAGGAAGCCGTCGGTCGTGATGAGGTCGACGCGCGGCGTGCCGGGCCAGCGCGACAACAGCTCGCGCAGCACGCGGGAGATCGTCGACTTGCCGACGGCGACGGAGCCCGCGACGCCGATGATGAACGGCGTCACCCCGGGGACGGAGACGGCGCCGTCGAGGAAATCGCGCGTGTCCGAGTAGAGGCGCTGCGCCCCCGCCGCGTAGAGCGACAGCAGCCGGCTGAGCGGCAGGTACACGTCCTGCACCTCGCGCAGGTCGAGCGGGTCGCCGGTGCCGCGCAGCGCCGTGATCTCGGCCCGCGTCAGCGGCGCCTGCATCCCGGCGGCGAGGGCCGCCCACTCCGCCCGAGCGATCTCGTGGAAGACGGAGGCGGTCCCACTCACCCCAACAGCCTAGTTCCGCTCATCGACTGTCCGATTCCGGGGCGCAGAACGCGATGAGCACCGCCGCGAGCGCACCGTCGCCGCCACCCAGGCTGGAGAAGGCCTGAAGCCTAGAATGGGGCGCATGTGCGGGATCATCGGGTACGTCGGCTCACGTGACTCCACGGTCCTGCTGATGTCGGGGCTGAAGCGCCTGGAGTACCGCGGCTACGACTCGGCGGGGGTCGCAGTCCTCGACCGCGCGGGGCACCTCGACATGCGCAAGCGCGCCGGCAAGCTGAAGGTGCTCGCCGACGACCTCGCCGAGGCCCCGCTCGGCGACGGCGCGACGGGCATCGGGCACACGCGCTGGGCGACCCACGGCGGCCCGACCGACCGCAATGCCCACCCGCACCTCGCTGACGGCGGCAAGCTCGCCGTCATCCACAACGGCATCATCGAGAACTTCGCGGAGCTCAAGGCGGAGCTCCTCACCGAGGGCGTCGAGTTCCTCTCGGAGACGGACACGGAGGTCGCGACCCAGCTGCTCGCGCGCGAGTACGCGCAGGTGCACGACCTGCGGGAGGCGTTCCGCCGGACCGTGGGTCGTCTCGCCGGGGCGTTCACGCTGCTCGCGATGCATGAGGACGAGCCGGGCGTCGTCGTCGGGGCCCGCCGCAATTCCCCGCTCGTCGTCGGGCTCGGGGAGGACGAGAACTTCCTCGCGAGCGACGTCGCCGCGTTCGTCGAGCACACGAAGCGCGCCGTCGCGCTCGGGCAGGACCAGATAGTGACGATCCGCCCCGGCTCGGTCGAGATCACCGACTTCGCCGGCACCGCCGTCGAGGGCGAGGAGTACGAGATCGCGTGGGACGCGGCCGCCGCCGAGAAGGGCGGCTGGCCGTGGTTCATGTCGAAGGAGATCCACGAGGAGCCCGAGGCGCTCGAGAAGACGCTGCTCGGGCGCAGCCGCGACGGGCTCGTCGAGCTCACCGGCCTCGGCGACCGGCTCACCGACGAGGTCCTGGTCGGCATCGAGCGGATCGTGTTCATCGCCGCCGGCACGGCGTCGTACGCCGCCGAGGTGGCCCGCTACGCGGTCGAGACGTGGGCGCGGATCCCCGCCCAGGTCGAGCTCGCGCACGAGTTCCAGTTCCGCGCCCCGCTGCTGGACGAGCGCACCCTCGTCGTGTCGATCTCCCAGTCGGGCGAAACCATGGACACGCTCCTCGCCGTCCAGCACGCCCGCGCGCACGGCGCTCGCACGCTGTCGGTCTGCAACACCCAGGGCGCGACCATTCCGCGCGAGTCCGACGGCGTCATCTACACGCACGCGGGACCGGAGGTCGCGGTCGCCTCGACCAAGGCGTTCGTGGCCCAGATCGCGGCGCTCTACCTGCTCGGCCTGCACCTCGGCCGCATCCGCGGCACGCTGCCCGACGCGGAGCACCGCGTGATCCTCGCCGACCTGCAGGCGACGCCGGAGCGGCTCGCCGAGGTCATCGCCGAGTCCGCGCCCCATATCGAGACCCTCGCGCGCTGGATGGCCGACACCCGATCGGTGCTCTACCTCGGCCGCAACGTCGGCTACCCGATCGCGCTCGAGGGCGCGCTCAAGCTCAAGGAGCTCGCCTACATCCACGCCGAGGGATTCGCGGCGGGCGAGCTCAAGCACGGTCCCATCGCGCTCATCGACCATGGCCAGGTCGTCTTCGTCGTCGTACCCTCGCCTCGGCATTCCGCCGCGTTGCACGCGAAGGTCGTGTCGAATATCCAGGAGATCCGCGCCCGCGGCGCCCGGGTCGTCGCGGTCGCGGAGCTCGGCGACGTGGCTGTGCTGCCGTACGCGGACGAGCTCATCCCGATCCCGCTGTCGGGGCCGTGGTCGGCGCCGATCCTCGCGGTCGCACCGCTCCAGCTCTTCGCGCTCGAGCTCGCCCACGCGAAGGGGCTCGACGTCGACCAGCCGAGGAACCTCGCGAAGTCGGTGACGGTCGAGTGACGGAGCGCGCATGGCCGTGACCGGCGTCGGTGTCGATCTCGTCGACATCGCGCGCTTCGAGCGGGCCATGACGCGCACCCCGCGGCTGCGCGATCGACTCTTCGCGGCGGACGAGACGGTCCGCGGCGGCAAGGCGCTCGAGCTGCGCTCCCTCGCGGGCCGGTTCGCGGCGAAGGAGGCGCTCATCAAGGCGCTCGGCTGGTCCTGGGACATCGGCTGGCACGACATGCCGGTCGTCTCCGACGAGTACGGCAACCCGGGTTTCGAGCTGCGGGGACAGGCGGCTTCGGCGGTCCGCGAGCTCGGCATCTCCCGCGTCCACCTGACGATGAGCCATGACGCCGGGATGGCGATCGCGTTCGTCGTCGCGGAGTCGTGAGTCCCGTGCGCGAGCTCGTCGTCGACCTCGCGGCGATCCGGGAGAACGTCAGGTCCGCGGCCGCGCGGATCGCCCCGGCCCGCCTCATGGCGGTCGTCAAGGCCGATGGCTACGGCCACGGCATGGAGCCGGTGGCCCGCGCGATGGCGGAGGCGGGCGTCGATGCGTTCGGCGTGGTCGACCTCGATGAGGCACGCCGGCTGCGCGACGCGGGCATCGGGCAGCCGATCCTCGCCTGGATCCACGGCGCTGACGCCGATTTCGCGTGGGCCGTGTCGGCGGACGTGGAGCTCGGCATCGGGTCGGTGCGCGACCTGGAGCGGGCGGCGACCGCGGCGGGGGAACGACCCGCGGTGGTGCATCTCAAGGCCGACACCGGCCTCGGCCGCGGCGGTGCGATCGGCGACCAGTGGGCGGCGCTCGTCGCCCGCGCGGCACAGCTCGAGGCGGCGGGCAGGGTCCGCGTGCGCGGGGTCTGGACGCATCTCGCAAACACCTCGCCGGAGGCCGACGCGGATCAGTTCCTCGCGTTCGACGCGGCGCTCGCGCTCGCGCGCGAGGCGGGGCTCGACCCGGAGCTCGAGCACGCGTCCGCGTCGGCGGCGATGTTCGACCACCCGGCGCAGGCCCGCGACATGGTCCGCGCCGGGCTGGCCCTCTACGGGCTCTCGACGTTCCCGGATCTCACCTCCGCCGAGTTGGGGCTGCGTCCCGCGATGGAGCTCGCCGCCGAGGTCGTCGCCGTCAAGCGGGTGCCGGCGGGACTCGGCGTCTCCTACGGGCATCGGTACGTAACGACGCGCGAGACGACGCTCGCACTCATCCCGCTCGGCTACGCCGACGGGCTGCCCCGGGCCGCATCGGGTCGGGGGCCCGTCGCGATCAACGGCCGGCGCCACACGATCGCGGGCGCGATCGCGATGGACCAGGTCGTCGTCGACGTCGGCGACGACGCGGTCGACGTCGGCGACCGCGCCGTCTTCTGGGGCGACCCCGAGCGCGGGGTGCCGTCGGCGTCCGAGTGGGCGGACGCCGCCGACTCCATCCCGTACGAGATCGTGACCCGCGTGGGAGCGCGCGTGCGTCGCCGGTACCTCTCGTGAGCGCGCGCACGGTGTCGGTCGCGACGGCCGAGGCGATGGAGGCGCTCGGCGCCCGGATCGGCGCCCAGCTGCGGGCGGGCGATCTCGTGGTCCTGCGCGGTGAGCTCGGCGCGGGCAAGACGACGCTGACGCGCGGCATCGGCGGAGGGATGGGCGTGCGGGGGCCGGTCACGTCGCCGACGTTCGTGCTGGCCCGCAACCACCCGCCCGTCACTGGACTCGTGCCGCTCGTGCACGTCGACGCCTACCGACTCGCGGACGCTCGCGAGCTCGACGACCTCGACCTCGACTTCGCGGGGGCGGCGACCGTCGTCGAGTGGGGCGACGGCCTGCTCGACGGTGTCGCCGAGTCCTGGCTGCACATCTCCATCGACCGGCCCCACGGTGCCGTCGCGGAGGAGTCCTCGCTCGACGCCGACACCCCGCGCGCACTCACGATTAGGGGCTTCGGCCCGGCGTGGTCGGCCGAGCGCATCACGGCGATCCTTGAGGCGGCACCATGATCCTCGCGATCGACACGTCGATCGGCACCTGCGTCGCCCTCGTCGCCGCGGACGGCACGACGATCGCCGAGCACGCGTCCGCCGACACTCGCGGCCACGCCGAGTCCATCGACCTGCTCCTCCACGCGCTGTTCACGGGTACCGCGCAGGTCGAGGACGTGTGGCACGCGAACTCCCCCGCACGCCAGAAAACGGGAGCGGTCGAGGCGGTCGTCGTGGGGATGGGGCCCGGGCCCTTCACGGGGCTGCGAGTCGGGATCGCCGCGGCGCGCGCGTTCGCGCTCGGCATCGGCGTCCCCATCTGGCCCGTGCTGAGCCACGACGCCGTCGCCTCGGCCGACGGCTCGGCCAGTACTCCCTTCGCCGTCATGACCGATGCGAAGCGCCGCGAGCACTACCTCACCCGATACTCCGGAGTCGTCGACGGCGTCCCCGAGCGCGCGGGCGGCTCGGAGCTCGTGCGGCTCGACGGCGAGGAGCCCGACGTCCGCACGGTTCGGCCCGCCGCGGTCAGCGCCGCCCACCTCGCCCGCGTCGCGATCGCACGCCGGGCGCGCGGGCTCGCGACGGGACCGGATCAGCCCCAGTATCTGCGCGAGCCGGACGCGGTGCCGCCGGCTGGGCCGAAGCGGGTGTCGTGATGGCGTTCTCCCTCCGCGACGCGACCCTCGACGACCTCGACGCGATCCTGGCGATCGAGCACGCCGTCTTTCCGGCCGACGCCTGGCCGGCCGCGACGATGCGCGGCGAGCTCGAGAGCACGCACGGCCGCTACCTCGTCGCGACCGACGACGCGGGCGCCATCCTCGGATATGCGGGCCTGCGCGTCGCCGGCGATCAGGGCGACATCCAGACCATCGCGGTGAGGCCCGCGGCCCGCCGGCTCGGGATCGGTCGAGCGCTGCTCGTGGAGCTGCTCGCCGAGGCACGGCGGCGGCGGGCGGCCGAGGTGTTCCTGGAGGTGCGCGCGGACAACCCCGGCGCGATCGCCCTCTACGCGTCGCTCGGCTTCGCGGAGCTCGCGGTGCGGCCGCGCTACTACCCGGCCGAGACGCCGGGCGAGCGCCCCGTCGACGCCGTCGTCATGCGCCTGGACCGCCGCGCCCTGCGCACCGCGGTGCGCGCGGAGGCCGCCGGGCACGACGGGGGGAGAGCGCGATGACGGGCCTACCGAGCGCCCCGCTCGTCCTCGGCATCGAGACCTCCTGCGATGAGACGGGGATCGGCGTCGTGCGCGGCACGACACTCCTCGCCAACGCGATCGCGAGCTCGATGGATGCGCACGCGCGCTATGGCGGCGTGGTCCCTGAGGTCGCGGCGCGCGCGCACCTCGAGGCGCTGCTGCCGACGCTCGAGTCGGCGCTCGCGACGGCGGGCGTGGCACTCGAGGAGCTCGACGCGATCGCCGTGACGAACGGTCCGGGTCTCTCCGGCGCCCTCATGGTCGGGGTCGCGGCCGCGAAGGCGCTCGGCGTCGCGACGGGCCTGCCGGTCTATGCCGTGAACCACCTCGTGGGCCATGTCGGCGTCGACGTGCTCGACGCCGAGCCCCTGACGATGCCGACGGTCGCGCTGCTCGTGTCCGGCGGCCACACCTCGCTGCTGCTCGTGCGCGACCTCGTCGACGACGTCGAGCTGCTCGGCGAGACGATCGACGATGCGGCGGGAGAGGCGTTCGACAAGGTCGCACGCCTGCTCGGCCTCCCGTATCCGGGTGGGCCGCAGATCGACCGTGCCGCGGCGGACGGCGATCCCCGGGCGATCGCGTTCCCCCGCGGGCTCACTCGGCCGAAGGACCTCGAGCGCCACCGCTACGACTTCTCGTTCTCCGGACTCAAGACCGCGGTCGCGCGCTACGTCGAGGCGCGGCAGGACGCGGGCGAGCCGGTCCCTGTCGCGGATGTCGCGGCGAGCTTCCGGGAGGCGGTCGCCGATGTGCTCGTGTCGAAGGCGATCGCGGCATGCACCGATCTCGGCATCCCGCGTCTCCTGCTCGGCGGCGGCGTCGTCGCGAACGCTCGCATCCGCGCGCTCGCGGAGGAGCGCTGCGCCGCCGCGGGCATCGCGCTGCGCGTCCCGCCGCTGTCGCTGTGCACCGACAACGGCGCGATGATCGCCGCGCTCGGCGCGCAGCTCGTGATGGCGGGCCGGGCGCCGAGCGACCCCGGGTTCGGCGCCGATTCGACGCTGCCGGCGACGGTCGTCCAGTCCTGAGCGCGCGAGCGGAGGGTATTCGCGCGAGACGAGGGCGCTCGCGGCGATCCGGCCCTCGTGCCGCACCTGAGCCCTCGCCTCGCTAGCAGCGCTCGGCGAGGATCGCCCGGCGTCGCTCGCCGACCCGGGTGAGGATCACGGTCGCGGCTCGCGCAGGATCGCCATCGAGCTTCAGCTGGCGCCGGAACGCCTCGGGCTCGATGTCGACGCCGCGCTTCTTGATCTCGACCGTGCCCGCGCCGAGCGCAGCGAGTGCCCGGCGCACCGCCTTCGCGTCGAGCGGGAGCACGTCGAGCACGCGGAATGATCGACCGAACGCCGTGTCGGGCGGCTCGTCGAGCGTCACGTAGGCGATGGTCGGGTGGAGCATCCGTGCGCCCGCGGAGAGTCCTCGCGCGAGGTCGCCGATGAGCCGCGCGCGGATGACCGCGCCGTCGGGCTCGACGAGGTACTCGCCGAGCGGGCCCGCCGGGACGTCCTCGGAGTCGGTCGCGGCGGTGAGCTCGTGCGCGGCGTCGGGCGTGATGATGAGCGCCGCCCGGCCGATTCCCGGCCGGGCGAGGGGGCCCGACCACACCGCGACCTCGACGACCTCACCGCCGTCGGAGACCCATTGCGCCTCCCAACCGGCAGGCAGCAGTCCCCGGTCGATGCCGGGGCCGAGCTTGACCCCGGTCGGCAGCCCGAGGCCGAATGCGAGGTCGAGCGACGGCGACCAGTCGGCCGGATCGGCGAGCCGCCGGGCCCCGTCGCGTCGCGCGGGGTCGAGCCAGATCCCGTCGACGCCCGTCAGGTCGACGTCTTCGGCGGCGGCGACCTCGACCGTGACGTCGGGGAACGCCGCGAGGTTGTAGGCGGCGATCGCGGCGGTGGCGGGATCGCGTTCGACCGCGCGGACGGCGAGGCCGAGGCCGGCGAGCGCGAGCGCGTCGCCGCCGATCCCGGAGCCGAGGTCGGCGACGTGGCGGAGGCCGGCGTCCCGGTAGCGGGCGGCGTGCCGGGCCGCGACTCCGAGCCGGGTCGCCTGCTGGAGCCCGGCCTCCGTGTAGAGCATCCGGTCCGCGAACTCGCCGAACTTGGCCGCCGCCTTCGCGCGCAGCCGCGCCTGCGTGAGCGCGGTCGCGGCTCGCTCGGCGGCGACGCCGCTGCGGCGCAGTCGGCTGAGCGCCGTGGCGGCGTCGGCGGCCGACGCGATCGGGCCGACCTCGTCGATGAGCCGGAGCGTCTCGGCGTCGAGGAGGACGTCGAGGTCGGGTGCGGTCATCTCGTCGTCGGCCCGTGTCTCACTCGGTTCGGCGCAGTCGGTCGCAGAGCTCGACGAGCTGCGCGAGCTCGGCGTCGTCGAGCCGGTCGCCGAAGCGCTTCGCGATCGCTTCGGAGTGCTGGGCGGCGACGCGCCGGAAGAGGTCGTAACCGGCCTGGGTCAGCGTCACGACGGTGCCGCGGCCGTCGACGGGGTCGGGGGACTTGGTGACGAGGGCGCGTTCGACCAGCCGGTCGACCATCCGCGAGACGCTCGGCTGGCTCACGAGCAGCAGCGGGGTGAGGTCGCGCGGGCGCGCCGACCAGTCGGGGAGCTTGGACAGGTTGAAGAGCACGTCGTACTCGACGATGGTGAGCTGGTCGGTCGGGAAGCCGACGCTGATGTCGCGCAGCACCGCGACCTGGGCGCGGAAGAGCGCCTCCCAGGCGTCGACGGCGGCGCGCTTGGTCGGCATGGCACCAGCCTAGGTCGCGATCATGCGCGTGAATAGAACGCCATGTGGGTCGGGCGGGCAGCCACCTGGCATGATCGAGCGGTGGGCGCATTGCGGAGGGCGCTGCGCCGGTCGTTCTCCCGGCTGATGCGGTTGCGGGCGGCGAAGGCGCTCGCCCGGGCGACGCTGCCGCCGCTCGAGCGCGTTGCGACGGCGCTCTCGCGGGGTCGAGTGCAGTTCAGCTCGGTGCTCGTCCCGTCGCTCACGCTGCGCACGACGGGCGCGCGTTCGGGCCTGCCGCGCGAGACGGCGCTCATGTGCCTGCCGGACGGTGAGGATCTCGTCGTCGTCGGGAGCAACTTCGGCGATGCGCGTCATCCGGCGTGGACGGCGAACCTGCTCGCGCATCCCGAGCCGCTCGTGCGCTTCCGCGGGCGGGTGCGCCGCATGTCGGCGCGGCTCGTGACGGGGGACGAGCGCGAGGAGCTGTGGACGCGGCTCGAGGAGCTGTGGCCGGAGTATCGCGCCTACGAGCGCGACTCGGGTCGCGAGCTGCGGATCTTCCGGCTCAGTCCGGCGGGACGTGCGGGGAATTGAGTCGAGGGCCGGTATCCTCCACTGGATACCGACCCTCGTCCCGTTGCACCAAGAGTGTCCTGCAATCACATTCCGCTTCAGCCGCCACAGCGAACGGCTTCTGCTGATCACAAAAGTATAACGGAACGGTAACGGTGTCAAGTCGATTCGTCGTGACCGGCGGAAATGCCGGCCTCGGTTATTTCACCGCCGAGCAGTTGGCCCGCACCGGGGCGCGGGTCACGATCGCCGCGCGCAGCCCCGAGCGCGCGAGCCGCGCCGCCGAATCGATCCGGGTGCAGGTCCCCGGCGCCGAGGTCGACCTCGTCCGGCTCGACCTCGCCGATCTCGGGAGCGTGCGCGACGCCGCCGCGGAGCTCGCCTCAGCACCGATCGACGGCATCGTGCTCAACGCCGGCGTGCTGCCCTGGGATCGTTCGGCGGCAAGCGCCGACGGCATGGCGCCGACGTTCGCCATCAACCAGCTCGGACATTTCGCACTGCTCGCTCAGGTGTTCGGCGCGCTCACCGAGCGGGCCGGGGTCGTCGCGCTCGGCAGCCTCTCGCATCACGGCCAGCGGCTGCGGCTCGGCCCGGCGCGGTCAGAACGCGATCGCCGCATCCCCGGCGGCTACGCCCACTCGAAGCTCGCCGTCATGACGACCGCGATCGAGTTGGATCGTCGCGTTCGCGCCGCCGGGCTCGGCATCCGGTCGGTGATCGCCCATCCGGGATACGCCTCCGACGCGAACAGTCCGGTGCGGCCCGGCATCACGGAGCGCTCGACCCGCGCGTACGCGCTCGCGGTCCGACGGATCGCGAACACGAAGGAGGAGGGCGCGGCGATCAGCGTGCACGCGCTCCTGCGCGGGGTGGGCGGCGGCTGCTACGGTCCGGACGGCTGGTTCTTCGCGTTGCGGGGCGCCGCGAAGCCGGATCGGCTCCGCGGCCCCGTCCTCGACCCGGCGGCGGCTCGCCGACTGTGGTCGATGTCGGAGGAGCTCACGGGCGTCGAGTTCCGCGTCGCCTAGAAGAGGTCGGGCGACGGCGTCGCCGCGAGCCGAATCGACACGTCTGCGTGGCGGTCGAAGCGGTAGCCAGCGCCGCGGACCGTGCGCACGATGTCCTCGTAGTCGCCGAGCTTCGCGCGCAGGCGGCGGATGTGCACGTCGATCGTCCGAGCATTCGGGATCTCCTCGGCCGGCGCGTCACGCCACACGCCGCTGATGATCTCCTGCCGCTCGACCGCGCGCCCCTCGCGCAGCACGAGGAACTGCAGCAGCTCGAACTCGGTGAAGGTCAGCGGGGCGGTGTCGCCGTCGAGCACGACGCGCTTGCGCGAGATGTCGATCACGACGCCCGTGCGGCGGCGGGGCGCCGGCTCGGCCTCGGCGCGCTGGCGGGCGAGTCCGGGCTCGTGGAGCGCGGCGCGCACCACGTCGATGTCCCGCCCGCCCGCGCCGGCCGGCGCGATCGCGACGGTCGCGTGGGTCTGGGCGCCGGGGACGAGCTCGCCGACGACGGCGCGGAGCCGCTCGACGAGCTCGGGGAGGCTGATGCCGGCTTCGGCGGCCTTCGCCTCGTCGATGCCGACGTAGAGGGCGAAGCCGCGCGCCTGCGCGGTGGCCGGCTCGGCCGTGGTCTGGGTCGTGGTGCTGGTGGACATGTTCGTCGGAATCCTTTGGTACCGGTGCACTGGTGTGCGAGTGAGCGTGGGTGGGGGAGCTCCCTGATCACTCGTGGCTGGGATCAGCCGAGGCGAGTGCGGGCCTCCGGGGGCGGCGTCGGCTCAAGCGCACATTCGACACTGAGCCGACGCCTGCGACATGCAGACGGCACCCATCATCGACATGGTCGACGTAGTGCGGCTCGAAGTCATGAAGCCAAGTGTGGGGCCGTCGGGCCCCCCGCGTCAACTCGGCGGGTCGAGCCCCTCAGTCGACGGTGCCGTAGAGACGGTCGCCAGCGTCGCCGAGGCCGGGCACGATGTAGCCCTTCTCGTTGAGCCGGTCGTCGAGCGCGCCGAGCACGACGGTCACGTCGTGGCCGCGCAGCTGCTCCTGCAGGAGGGCGACGCCCTCGGGTGCGCCGAGCAGGCAGACCGCGGTGACGTCGCGCGCGCCACGGTCGAGGAGATAGTGGATTGCGGCGAGCATCGACCCGCCCGTCGCGAGCATCGGGTCGAGCACGAAGACCTGCCGACCGGAGAGGTCGTCGGGCAGCCGGTTCGCATACGTGGCGGGCTGCAGCGTCTCCTCGTTGCGCACCATCCCGAGGAAGCCGACCTCGGCCGTCGGCACGAGCGCGGTCATGCCGTCGAGCATGCCGAGGCCGGCACGAAGGATGGGGACGACGAGCGGGCGGGGCGAGGCGATCTGCACGCCGCGGGTCGGGGCGACGGGCGTCACGATGTCGACCGGCTCGACGCGCACCTCGCGCGTCGCCTCGTAGGCGAGCAGCGTCACGAGTTCGCTGACGAGCGAGCGGAAGACAGGCGAGGGCGTGGCGGCGTCGCGCAGGACCGTGAGCTTGTGCGTCACGAGCGGGTGATCGACGACGTGCAGGCGCATACGCACAGCATAGGCTCAGCGTGATGGACCGCTATCGGGCGTGGATGGCCGAGGCGCTCGAGCTCGCGCGGGGGGCCGAGGCCGCCGGCGACGTGCCCGTCGGCGCGGTCGTCGTCGACCGCGAGGGCCGGGTCGTCGGCCGCGGCCGCAACGCCCGCGAGGCCCGGCACGATCCGACGGCGCACGCCGAGATCGTCGCGATCCGCGAGGCGGGCGACGAGCTCGGATCGTGGCGGCTCGACGGCTGCACGCTCGTCGTCACGCTCGAGCCGTGCGTCATGTGCGCGGGCGCCGTCCTGCAGTCGCGGATCAGGCGTCTCGTCTTCGGCGCCTGGGACGAGAAGGCGGGCGCCGTCGGCGGCCGGATCGACGTCGTGCGCGAGGCCGGGCTCCCGCACTCGATCGAGGTCGTCCCGGGTATCGCCCAGGCGGAGTCCTCTGCCATGCTGAGGCGTTTCTTCGAGCGGAGGCGTTGATGCCGAGCAGGCCCGTCAGTAGTGCGGTCAATGGGCGGGTGGTGGGGCTCGCGATCGCGGGCGCCGTCGGTGGCTTCCTCTTCGGCTTCGACTCCTCGGTCGTCAACGGCGCGGTCGACGCGATCCAGGAGGACTTCGGGCTCGACCCGACCGTCACGGGCATCGCGATCGCGAGTGCGCTCGTCGGCTGTGCGATCGGCGCCGAGCTCGCCGGCCGGCTCGCCGATCGGCTTGGCCGCGTGCCGGTCATGCTCATCGGCGCGACCCTCTTCCTCGTCTCCTCGATCGGATCGGGCCTCGCGTTCGGCGTCTGGGATCTCATGGCCTGGCGCCTCGTCGGTGGACTCGGCATCGGCATCGCCTCCGTCGTCGCCCCCGCGTACATCGCGGAGATCTCCCCGAGCCGGGTGCGCGGCCGGTTCGCCTCGCTGCAGCAGCTCGCGATCGTGCTCGGCATCTTCGCCGCGCTGCTGTCGGACGCGCTGTTCGCGAATGCCGCCGGCGGGGCGCAGGGCATCCTGTGGTTCGGCCTCGACGCCTGGCGCTGGATGTTCCTCGCCTGCGTCGTGCCCGCCGTCGTCTACGGCGTCATCGCGCTCAGCCTGCCCGAGTCCCCGCGCTACCTCATCGGCGTCGGTAAGGAGGAGCGCGCCCGCGCCGTCCTCGCCTCGATCATCCCCGCGGCGGACGTCGACGCCGCGATCGCCGACGTGCACGCCTCGATCGAACGCGATGCAGGCCGGCTGGGCTCGCTGCGCGGCAAGGCGCTCGGACTCAAGCCCATCGTCTGGGTCGGCATCCTGCTGTCGGTCTTCCAACAGTTCGTCGGGATCAACGTCATCTTCTACTATTCGACGACGCTGTGGCGGGCCGTCGGGTTCACGGAGCAGGACTCGCTGACGATCAGCGTCATCACCTCCGTGACCAACATCGTCGTCACGATCATCGCGATCATGCTCGTCGACAAGGTCGGTCGCCGGCCGCTGCTCATCTGGGGGTCCGCGGGCATGACGATCGCGCTCGCGACGATGGCGATCGCGTTCTCCCAGTCCGTGCCGGGCGAGGGCGGGCCATCACTGCCGGGTGCCTGGGGTCCGGTCGCGCTCGTCGCGGCGAACCTCTTCGTCGTCGCGTTCGGCATGTCGTGGGGACCGATCGTCTGGGTGCTGCTCGGCGAGATCTTCCCGAACCGCATCCGCGCGCGGGCGCTCGGGCTCGCCGCGGCCGCGCAGTGGATCGCGAACTTCCTCATCACGGTGACGTTCCCCGCGCTCGCAGCGTTCTCGCTGACGTTCGCCTACGGGATGTACGCCGCCTTCGCGGTGCTGTCGCTCGCGTTCGTCATCCTGCGCATCCCGGAGACGAAGGGCATGAAGCTCGACGAGGCCGACCAGCTGACCGCCCCGGCGCGCCGGCGGCGCTAGGCGTACTGGCGCCAGAAGACCGCGATCAGCAGGTTGATGAGGGCGAGGCCGCCGGCAGTGTGGAACCAGGGGCGGATGCGCCCGTGCTTCTTCTTCTGCACCTGCGCCATGATGGCGGCCACGAGCACGACGATCGCGATGACGCCCTTGAAGGCGAGCTTCACGTGGTCCGGGCTGCCGCCGGCCGCCAGTGCGAGCCAGACGAGCAGGCCGCCCGAGACGACCTGGATGATCGCGCCGACGAGCATGACTTCTGTCGCGAATCGATCCTTGGAGCGCATCTGGGCGAAGAAGGTGCCCACGATGAGCGCCATGCCGATGAGGTGGAAGGCGATCATGATCGCGAAGAGCGGGGTCATGGCTGCTCCTTGACTCGGCCCGGATACGGGCGGCGGCGAGGTGCCGTCGCCCGATTATCTCAGTCGACGGAGCGGATCACGATCGCGTCGGTCGGCGGCGCGGGGTCGGTGCCCGCGTCGGGCCGCCAGATGTCGGGCTCGAGGTAGATGATCCTGGCCGCGGGGACGGCCTCGCGGATGGCGCGCTCGATGTCGTCGACCTCGGGGGAGAGCTGGGCGAGCGTGCGGTCGGCGGGGAACGCGAGCTTCGCGCCGACCATGAGCTCCTCCGGTCCCACATAGAGCGTCTTCAGGTGGATGATCCGGTCGATCGACGGGTGCGTCTCGATCGCGCGGCGAATCGCGATGAGGTCGCGGTTCGTCGCGCCCTCGCCGACGAGGAGGCTCCCCATCTCCAGGCCGAGGATCGCCGCGACGACGACGAGCAGCGCCCCGATCGCGAACGTGCCGATCGCGTCGTAGAGCCCGTCGCCCGTGATGATGGTGAGCCCGACGCCGATGAGCGCGAAGACGAGGCCCGCGAGGGCGGCGATGTCCTCGAGCAGGACGACGGGGATCTCGGGCGCCTTCGCGTGGCGCACGTACCCGACCCAGCTCTCCTGGCCCTTGTGCTTGCGGGCCTCGCGGACGGCCGTCGCGAGCGAGAACGACTCGAGCACGATCGCGACGACGAGCACGACGAGCGGCAGCCACCACCAGGCGGGGTCGAGCGCGGGCTCGTCGGGGTGCTCCTGGATGTGGCGGACCTTCTCGTAGCCCTCGTAGATCGCGAAGACGCCGCCGACGGAGAACAGGATGATCGCGACGACGAAGGCGTACACGTAGCGGGAGCGGCCGTAGCCGAACGGGTGCTCGGCGTCGGCCTGGCGCTTCGCGCGCTGCTTGCCGACGAGCAGCAGGACCTGGTTGGAGGTGTCGGCGACGGAGTGGATCGCCTCGGCGAGCATCGAGGAGGCCCCGGAGAGGAAGAACGCGATGAACTTGGTGATCGCGATCCCGGTGTTCGCGAGCAGCGCCGCGACGATCGCCTTGGTGCCGCCCTCCGCGCTCATGGCAGCGATTCTAGGATGGGCGCATGGCCGAACCCGGTGATGGACTGCCCGCCGTCGCGTTCATCGGTGCGGGCTCGATGGGCGGCGCGATCCTCCAGGGCCTCGTCGCCTCCGGCATCGCGGTCGACGGCGGCATCCGCGCGGTCAATCGCAGCGAGGCGAAGGCCGAGGCGCTGCGTGCGCCGGGCGTGCTCTCGCTCGCCTACGAGACGCAGGACGACGCGACGGAGCGCGCGCTCGCGGGCGCGCGGCTCGTCGTGCTCGGCGTCAAGCCCGCGGGCATCCCCGAGCTGCTCGAGGAGATCCGGCCGATGCTCGCGCCCGACGCCGTCGTCGTGTCGATCGCGGCGGGGGTCACGACGGCGCGCATGGAGGCGCTCGTGCCGAACGTCGTCGTGCGCACCATGCCGAACACGCCCTCGACGGTCGGCCGCGGCGTCACCGGCATCGCGGGCGGCTCGCGCGCGACCGCCTCGGCGATCGCGCTCGTGTCGCGCCTCTTCGAGACCGTCGGCCGCGTGCTCGTCGTCCCCGAGTCGCAGATCGACGCGCTCTCGGCGGTCAGCGGCTCCGGCCCCGCCTATGTCTACCTCCTCATCGAGCAGCTCGCGGAGGCCGCGCGCCGCCTCGGCTTCTCGGGTGAGGATGCGCGTGCGCTCGCCGAGGGCACGTTCGTCGGCGCCGGCGCGCTGCTGGAGTCCTCCGGCGAGGATCCCGCGGAGCTGCGGCGCCGGGTGACGAGCCCCAAGGGTACGACCGAGCGGGCGATTGCGGTGCTCTCGGACGCCGATCTCGCTGGCCTCTTCGAGCGTGCCGCGGAGGCGGCGATCGCGCGTGCGCGGGAGCTCTCGGCGGGCTGAGGCGTCCGGCATATTCCGATGGAGGTATCGAGGCCCCGCGGCTAAGGTGACTCCATGGCGGACATCTTCGACGTGCTCTCGGATCCGACCCGGCGCGACCTGCTCGGTCGGCTGCTGACCGCCGGCGTCCAGGCGGACGGCGAGCTGTCGGTCGGCGCCCTCGTCGAGCAGACCGGGCTGAGCCAGCCGACCGTCTCCAAGCACCTCAAGGTGCTGCGCGACCACGGCCTCGTCCAGGTCCGCGAGGAGGCCCAGCACCGCTTCTACCGGATCGATCCGGCACCGCTGCGCGAGGCCGCCGACTGGATCGCCGACTTCGTCCCCGGACGCGACGCGGCCGGCGAGGCCCGCGCCGACCTCACGCCGCTCATCGCCTGGTCGGGTGCGGGCGCGGGCGAGCAGATCGGGCGGGCCGCCGCGACGACGCTCCACCAGGCGCGCAGCGTGCTCCACACGCTGCAGGAGGCGACCGAGCAGGCGAAGGACCGCCTCGCCGGTGTGAGCGAACGCCTGCGCTAGTCATTGCCTGTGAATGCTGGCCAGTAGTACCCTGTATTCACAAGGATCACATCTGCACCAGAAGGGGGCGATGATGCGCGGAGATCTGTCGAACGTGCGCTTCCTCACGGTCGCGGAGGTCGCCGAGCTCATGCGGGTCTCGGTCATGACCGTGTACCGCATGGTGCAGTCGGGCGAGCTGCCCGCCGTGCGCTTCGGCCGCTCGTACCGGATCCCCGAGGCGGCCGTCGTCGACCTCGTCACGATCCCGACGGCGACGTCCAGAGGCGTGGGCTAGAATCCTCTACGTTCTTTCCCCCGAGGGTCGGTGAATCCGTCGGGTTCACGAGATCGACCGGGAGGCTCCCATGGGCTCTGTCATCAAGAAGCGTCGCAAGCGCATGGCGAAGAAGAAGCACCGCAAGCTGCTGCGCAAGACGCGCCACCAGCGTCGCAACAAGAAGTAGCCCGCCGCCCTCGCGGGCAGCAAGGCGATGCGGGCATGATCGTCACCCTCATCGGCAAGCCGGGGTGTCATCTGTGCGATGACGCGCGGGCGACCATCCATGGCGTTCTGACCGAGTTCGACGACGTCGAGCTGGTCGAGCGCTCGATCCTCGACGACACCGCGCTGCGCGACGAGTACGCCGAAGAGATCCCCGTCGTGCTCATCGACGGCGTCCAGCACACCTACTGGCGCGTCGACGCCGAGCGGCTCCGGGCCGCGCTACGGGCCGTGCGGCGCTAGGACGCCTCGGCGCTCGGGCCCTTGGGCGCGGCTGGCGTCGTGACGATCGGGATCGTCGCGGTCTTGAGCTTCGTCTGCTCCGCGCGCAGCGAATCCATCGTCGCGCCGTCGAGCATGCCGTTGCCGGGCATGAAGGGATTCTCCAGACCCGCCTTCGCCTGCACGGCGTCGGCGTATGCGGCCGCGGCCGCCGCGACCTTGGCGCCCGCGCGCTGCGCCTTCTTGATCGAGATGCCCCCGCCCGTGACGATCTTCATGTGCGACTCGAGCGCCTTCACGAGCGACTTGTGCGCCCGCTTGACGAGCTTCGACTTCGACGGCGGCTTCGCGGCGGCTGGGTCGCCCTGCGCGGGCTCAGCGGACTTCGACGACATGCTGCGCATCATGCCGCATCAAAGTGAACGGCGGCAGACGGCTACGGCGTCAGCCGCGTCGGACCCCGGAAGAGGTACGTCGTCTCGCGGATCGAGGGCAGACCGAAGAACAGCATGAGCACGCGTGCGAGGCCCATGCCGAAGCCGCCGTGCGGCGGGATGCCGTGCTGGAAGAACGACAGGTAGTCGCCGAGGCCGGCCGGGTCGAGTCCCTTGTCCCGGGCCTGCGCGATGAGTACGTCGAGCCGGTGCTCGCGCTGCGCGCCCGTCGTGATCTCGGTGCCGCGGTAGATGAGGTCGTACGACTTCGTGAGCCCCGTCGCCTCGTCGCGCATGTGGTAGAACGGGCGGATCCCCGCGGGGTAGTCCGTCACGAAGACGAAGTCCGAGCCGAGCTCCTGGCTCGCGTAGGCCGCGATCTGGCGTTCTCCCTCGGGATCGAGGTCGCCGTCGGTGCGCGGGACCTGGTACCCGCGGGACTCGATGATCGCGTGCGCCTCGGCGAGCGGGATGCGGGGGAACGGCAGCGTCGGCACCTCGACGGTGAAGCCGAAGAGCCGCTCGATCTCCTCCCCGTGGCGCTCCGCGACCGCGGCGAGCCCTGCGACGAGGAGCTGCTCCTGCATCGCCATGACGTCCTCGTGCGACTCGACCCAGGAGATCTCGGCGTCGACCGACGTGAACTCGGTCGCGTGCCGCGCGGTGAAGGACGGGTCGGCGCGGAAGACCGGGGTGATCGCGAAGACCTTGCCGAGGCCGGCCGCCTGCGCCATCTGCTTGTAGTTCTGCGGCGACTGCGCGAGATAGGCGTGGCCCAGCTCGAAGTAGTCGAGCTCGAAGAGCTCGGCCCGCGACTCCGATGGCGAGGACATGAAGGACGGGGTGTGGATCTCGACGTAGCCGCGCTCGATCCACCACGTGCGCCAGGCGTGCTCGAGCGTGGTCTGCACCCGGAAGACGAGCGCGTTGCGCGGCACTCGCAGGTCGAGGAACCGCCAGTCGAGGCGCTTGTCGATCGAGGAGTCGTCGGCGATCGGCGGCTCGGGCTCGGCCGCGCCGGTGACCTCGATCGACTCGATGAGCACCTCGACGCCGCCGAGCTTGACCCGCTCGTCGTGCTTGAGCACCCCGGTCACGACGAGGAACGTGCCCTGCGCGAGCCCCGTGACCCGCTCCGCGATCGGGTCCGGCTCGCCCTCGCCGGCGCGCGGGTGCACGAGCTGCACCGCGCCCGACTCGTCGCGCAGCACGACGAACTGGACCTTCTTCTGGTCGCGGACCGTGTCGACCCAGCCGGCGACCGTCACCGGCCCGTCGTCGGTGGCGGCGAGGTCGGCGGTCAGAATGCGCTGGATCACGGTCCTGGAGTCTACTTGCGCGGGCCGGGCAGGAGCCTGCGGGCGCCCGGCCACGCGGGCGTGCGAACGATCAACATTTATGACGTAATCTTTCCTGGACCTGACAGCCGGTCCGACAATCGGGGCGGGCTGCCAGCACGACTACAACGATGTAGAGGAGAACCGTGGACATCACGACGCGCGATATGGTCGCCGAGGCCAAGAAGCTCCAGCCGCTGCTCATGGAGCACTCGGAGCGCCACGAGGAGCTCAACGCCCTCTCGCCCGAGGTCGTCGAGGCGATCAACAAGTCGGGCCTCGTCGGCATGTGGGTGCCGAAGGCGCTCGGCGGCGCCGAGCTTTCGCCGCGCGAGTCGATCGAGGCCGTCGCGGCGCTCGCCTACGCCGACCCGGCCACCTCCTGGGTGACCATGGCCGCGGCGTTGTCGACCGGCACCGGCGGGGCGTACCTGCACGAGGATGCGCTCGAGACCGTCTTCGGCGGCGTCGGCGACCGCTTCCCCGTCATCGCGGGCCAGGGCACCCGTGCCGGCACCGTGCGCGAGGTCGAGGGCGGCTACTCGCTGACCGGCGACTGGTCGTTCGGCTCCGGCATCAAGCATGCCGACTTCATCCACACGGCCGCGGCGGACCCCGACACCGGCAAGGCGTACATCTTCGTCCTCCCGGTCAAGGAGGAGTACCTCGACGACAGCTCGTGGGACGTCATGGGCCTCATCGGCACCGGCTCGATCGACTACAAGCTCCGCGACGTCTTCGTGCCGAAGGCCTTCGGCTACGACATGTTCACCGAGGACGCGCTGCGCGGCGGCGGCATCTTCGCGATCGGCACGATCCAGTTCGCGATCCTCGGCCACACCGGCTTCGCGATCGGCGTCGGCCGGCGGCTCCTCGACGAGCTCGCGAAGCTCGCGCAGAACGGCAAGGGCCGCCTCGGCCAGATCGGCAAGGACGGCGCCTTCCTGGAGGAGTACGCCCGCATGGAGGCGCGACTGCGCTCGGCCCAGGCGTGGTGCATGGAGGTCTGGAGCGACATCGAAGCGAGCCTCGACGCGGGAGCCAAGGAGGTCACCACGCGGCAGAAGACGCTCGCGCGCCTCTCGCTCAACAACATGACGTTCGCCGCGTACGACGTCATGAACTTCGTCATCAAGACGGCGGCGACGCAGACCATCCGCCCCGGCGTGCTCAACCATTTCATCCGCGACATGATGGTCGGCTCGACACACGTCACGTCCTCGCAGCCGGTGCTGCGCGACACCGGGCGCGAGCTCGCTGGACTCGCGCCGAACGAGCACTGGGTCTTCCTCGGACTCGTCCCGGACGAGGCCTGAACGCCCGGGCGAACGCCCGCCGAAGCCCGGCTGCAATGGATTGTTCGACCACGACATTGCAGCTACAGTCGGGGTACCAACGATCCGGTTCGCGCATAACGACGTGCGCTCCACGGCCGGATCGCCCGGGCACGGGGTCGCCTCCGTGCGGACAGAGTGGTCCAAGAGAAAGGCAATCATGAAGATTCGCAATCGCGTCTCGCTCGTCGGAGCGGGACTGATCAGCGCGACGGCGCTGGTGCTGACCGGCTGCTCCACGCCGGCACCCGCACCGACGTCGACCGACGGCGGCGAGGCGCCCGCAGCAGGCGCCGACCTCGCGGCGGCGCAGGAGCTGCTCGCCACCTACCAGTCGGACGACAAGTCGCTTGTCATCGACGAGCCCCTGGCGGCCCCGCTGCCCGCGGGCCTCAAGATCGCGTTCCTCGACGTCGGCACCCCGGTCGCCGGCATCATGTGGGACCTGATCCAGCCCATCGTCGGGATCACCGGCATCGAGCTCACGCGTGAGCCGATCGGTGCGACCCCCGAGGCGCAGGACGCCGCCATGGCGACGGTCTTCGAGAAGGGCTACGACGGCATCATCAACGTGACGGCCGAGCCGCAGTTCTTCCCGAACCAGGCCGCGAAGTTCGTCGAGGCGGGCATCCCGATCGCGTCTGCGTCGGTCATGCACACCGAGGAGTACGGCCTGCCCGCCGGCTTCAACGGCCCCGCGTTCATGGAGGCCGTCGGCCACGCCATGGCGGCAGCGGCGATCGTGCAGACCAACGGCGAGGCGACCGAGTTCGTGATCTACCCGGTCAACGAGTTCGAGTTCACCAACATCCAGCGCGACGGCTACATGGACAAGATGGCGGAGCTGTGCGCCACGTGCAACACGCGTGACATCGGCATCCCGATCGACGAGGTCATCGCGATCGACAGCTCGCGCATCGTGAGCGACCTCGAGGCGAACCCGCAGACGCAGTACTACATCGCGACCGCGGACGAGATGACGGTCGGCATGCCCGAGCGCCTCGCGCTCGCCGGCGTGGAGACCCCTGGCTTCGGCACCTGGTCGATCCCGCCGAACCTCACGCAGGTGGCCGAGGGCCTCTCGAACGCGACGTTCGCGGAGGACTTCTCGCTCTTCATGTGGACGGTTGTCGACCAGCTCTTCCGTGAGATCACGGCCACGCCGTACGAGTGGCCGGAGCCCGCGTGGAGCAGCGCGCAGATGATGAAGCTCCTCACGATCGACAACGTGGCGGAGGCGGAGGCGGCCCACGGCTACGTGGCCATCCCGGACTACCAGGAGCAGTTCGCGGCCAACTGGGGCTTCTGATCCCCACTGAGTGAAATGGCCTGGCCGGCGTCGCCCATCGCGGCGCCGGCCAGGCCGACACCTTGTCCAGGCATGACCTCAACACCAGTAAAGGACCGATAGTGATCCCGACGACCTCCGTTCCGACGCAGGACAAGACGCAGGCCGGCTATCAGCACTCCCGCGGACGGGACGTCGCGCGCTTCTTCGCGTTCGGCAACATGAGCGCGATCTATCTGTTCATCGTGCTGTTCGTGATCTTCGCCCTCTGGATCCCGGACAAGTTCCTGCGGCCCCAGATGTGGCTCGCCCTCATCGACCAGCAGGCGATCGGCGGTCTCGCCGTCATCGCCGTCGTCATCCCGATGGTCACGGGGGCCATCAACCTCGCGATCGGCGCGCAGGTCAGCTTCGCGGCGATGCTCACCGCCGTCTTCCTCGGTCCGCTCGGGCTGCCCATCGGCATCCAGTTCCCGCTCGTCATCGTCATCGGCCTTGCCGTCGGTGCCATCACGGGCATCCTCGTCGTCTACGCGAGGATCGATTCGATCATCGCGACCCTCGGCGTCAACTCGCTCCTGCTCGGTGCGATCCAGTGGATCTCCAACGGCGGCCTGCGGGTGCGCTACGCGGACAACGCGCCCGACTACAAGCTGCTGTCGACGACGCAGTGGTTCGGCGTGACGCTGCCCGTCTACGTCCTCGTCGTCGTCGCGCTCATCGTCTGGTACGTGCTCGAGCGCACCCCCGTCGGCCGCCGCATGTACGCGGTCGGCTTCAACCCCGACGGCGCACGTCTAGCCGGCATCAACACGAAGAGCATGATCATCTGGTCGCTCGTCGCGGGTGGCGCGATCGCCGCGCTCGCGGGCGCGCTGCTCCAGGCGCGCTACGTCGACGGCGACCCGACGATCGGCATCTCCTACCTGCTCCCCGCCCTGACCGCCGTCTTCCTCGGGTCGACGCAGTTCCGCGGCGGCCGCTTCAACGTCTGGGGCGCGGTCGTCGCCCTCTACGTCCTCGCGGTCGGCATCAAGGGCCTCCAGCTCGCCGGTGCGCCCTCATTCGTCGACGACTTCTTCTACGGCGCGGCGCTGCTGCTCGCGGTCGGCATCGCGCAGATCCCCAACGCTGGGAAGAACTTCGCCGGCATCCGCCGGGCTACGCGGTTCCTGCGGCCCAAGGAGCGCCGGGCGGCGGCGGCAGCGAGCAGGAGCACCGGAGAGCAGTAAGCAGTCAATCCGAGAGGAGCCCGGCATGACCATGGAAGCCACCTCGCTTTGGGAGGGCAAGCTCTACTCGGATGGCTGGTCGGACGGCTCGGGCGGGCCGCTCGTCGTGCACGCGCCGGCCACCGGGCGCACGCTCGCGACGGTCGCGACGGCGACGAAGGCCGACCTCGACCGCGCCGTCGCGAGCGCCAGTCAGGCGCAGCGAGCGTGGGCGGCAATGCCGTACCTCGCGCGGGCAGGCGTGCTGCTCAAGGCCGCGGCGCTGCTGGAGGCCGACCCCGGACGCCTCGCGCCGATCATCGTCGAGGAGACGGGTGCGACGCAGGGCAAGGCCGGCTTCGAGGTGTTCCTCGTGACGACCGAGCTCCAGGAGTCCGCGGCGCTCGCCTCGCACCCCAACGGTGAGATCCTGCGCTCGATGAAGCCGCGGCTCTCGCTGTCGCGCCGCGTGCCGATCGGCGTCGTCGGCGTCATCTCGCCCTTCAACTTCCCCGGCATCCTCTCGATGCGATCGGTCGCTCCCGCGCTCGCGCTCGGCAACGCGGTCGTCCTCAAGCCGGACCCGCGCACGCCGATCAGCGGCGGCCTCGCGCTCGCGGCGCTGCTCGAGGAGGCCGGGCTCCCGGCCGGCGTGCTCCACGTCCTGCCCGGCGGGGGCGAGCTCGGCGAAGCGCTCGTGACGCACCCGGACGTCCCGTGCATCACGTTCACCGGTTCGACGGCCGCGGGCCGACGGGTCGGGGCGGCCGCGGCGCCGCTGCTCAAGCGCGTGCACCTCGAGCTCGGCGGCAACAACGCGATGCTCGTCCTGCCCGACGCGGATGTCCAGGCCGCGGCAGCCGTCGCCGCCTGGGGCTCGTACCTGCACCAGGGCCAGATCTGCATGACGACGGGGCGTCACCTCGTCCACCGCTCGATCGCCGACGAGTACATCGCGGCGCTCGCCGCGAAGGCCGACGCGCTGCCGGTCGGCGACGGCGCGGACGCGCAGAACGCGATCGGCCCGATCATCGACGCCCGCCAGCTCGAGCACGTGGCCTCGATCGTGTCCGATGCGGTCGCGGCCGGCGCGACGCTCGCCGCGGGCGGGACCCATGAGGGCCTGTTCTACCGGCCGACCGTCCTCGCGGGCGTCGCCGCCGACAACCGCGCGTGGACCGAGGAGATCTTCGGCCCGGTCGCACCCGTCATGGTCTACGACGACATCGACGAGGCGATCGACATCATCAACGCCTCGGAGTACGGGCTCTCGGTCTCGATCCTCACCTCGAACGCCTACGCGGCGTTCGAGCTGTGCGACCGGATCGAGTCGGGCGCCGTGCACATCAATGACGCGACCGTCGACGACGAGGCGCCGATCCCGTTCGGCGGGACGAAGGCCTCGGGCGTCGGCGGGCGCTTCGGCGGTCCGCATGCGAACATCGACACGTTCACCGAGACGCAGTGGGTCACGATCCAGGGCGAGATCGAGCGCTATCCGTTCTGAGGCCCCCCGGTTGCGTGTCGTAACATTTCGTCATCTTCGGGGCGCATCGCCCCGCCGATCAGGGAGATGACGATGGACACGATGGAGATGATGAAGTCCATGTCCATGGACTCCATGCCGATGGGCATGGCCATGGACATGGGTCTGATGCAGGAGTGCATGATGAGCATGAACTCCTGTCAGGTGGCCTGCATGATGTGCGCCGGCCAGGACATGGCGATGTCGGACATGGGCCGCTGCGCCGCGATGTGCATGAGCATGGCGGAGATGTGCCAGGCCGGCGTGGGCATGATGATGCGGCCCATGGCCTACGACATGGACGCGATGAAGGCGATGCTCATGGCGTGCATGGCGATGGGCAAGGCCTGCATGGCCGAGTGCGAGATGCACGCGGAGATGGCCGAGTGCTGCCGCTACGCCGCGATGGCGTGCCGGGACATGATGGCCAAGTGCGAGGCGATGATGGCCTCGATGTCGATGGCCTGACCCGCTGGACGCGCCTAGATCCGCGCGGTGACCCAGCGGTCACCAGCGCTCAGGATCTCGGCGACCGGGTGGTAGGCCACCGGCTCTCCCACTGCAAGGTCCACCTGAGGACCTACCACCCGGAGCACCGCCGACGTGCCGTCGAGGAACGCGAGTCCGAACCGCGTCTCGTCGAACGCCGTGCTCGAGACCTCGGCGACGATCGCGTCGCACCAGGCGAGCGGGTTCGCCACGGCCATGCAGCGCTGGATCGCCGATACCTCGAACGTCGTCTGACGGTTCATGGGGATCACCTCTTCCAGCTGCGGGGACCGTTGCGGTCGGTGCACCGAATGTACGTGCGCCGGTCGCGCCGAGCCATGGCGGCCTGTCACAGACCGTCACAGTCCCGGCCTGGGACAATGGTCGGGTGCCCGCCGACCTCCTCCACCTCGTGCGCCACGGCGAGGTCGACAATCCGACCGGCATCCTCTACGGCCGCCTGCCGGGATACTCGCTCTCCGACCGCGGCCATCGCATGGCCGCCCTCGCGGCCGGCGCGCTCGCGGGCCGGGAGGTGACGTCGCTCGTCGCGAGCCCGCTGCAGCGTACGCGCGAGTCGGCGGCGCCGTGGGCGAGCGCGTTCGAGCTTCCCATCACGATCGACGAGCGCATCATCGAGCCGTGGAACGTGTTCGAGGGCGCCCGCATGCGCGAGGCCGTCCGCAAACCGCGCAACTGGAAGCACCTCCTGCGCCCGCGCGTCCCGAGCTGGGGCGAGCCGTACACTGAGGTGCGCGACCGCATGCTCGCGGCGATGGGCGAGGCGTGGGATGAGGCGGATGGCGGCGAGGTCGTGCTCGTCAGCCACCAGATGCCGATCTGGACGACGACCCTGAGCATCGCCGGTCGCCCGCTTCACCACGACCCGCGCAAGCGCCGCACCTCGCTGTCCTCGATCACGACGTTCCGTCGCGATGACGCGGCCGCGAGCGGCTGGGCCGAGGTCGACTATCAGGAACCCGCGGCAGGATTGCTCGCAGAGGCGATCGACACGGGAGCGGTGTGAGGACGAGCAGGGGACGCCGCGGGATCGCGGTGCTGGCGCCGGTGGCGCTGGCCGCGCTCGTGCTGACGGGCTGTGCGGCGAGCGACGGGCTCGCGGAGCGCTACGGCAACGGGCAGGGCTACATCTCCGGAGACGGCGCCTATCTCGAGATCCCCGTCGCCGAGCGGGGCGCGCCCGTCGAGTTCTCCGGCCCGACCGTCGACGGCGGCACGACCGGCAGCGCGGACCTCGCGGGCAGCGTCGCGGTCATCAACTTCTGGTACGCGGGCTGCCCGCCGTGCCGGCTCGAAGCGCCCGACCTCGCGGCGCTGTCGGCGGAGCTCGACGATGTGCAGTTCCTCGGCGTCAATGTCTACGACGGTCCGGACGTCGCGCGGACCTTCGACGAGGAGTTCGGGATCGGATACCCCTCGATCCTCGACGTCACCTCGGGGATGGTGCAGTACGCGTTCGCGGCGACCGTCGCGCCGAACGCCGTGCCCACGACGATCGTCCTCGACCGCGAGGGCCGCGTCGCGGCCCGCGTCTCCGGGCTGCTGCGGGATCCCGCGATCCTGCGGACGATGGTCGAGACGGTGCAGGCCGAGGCGTGAGCCTTCGTCTCGCACTCCTCGCTCAGGCCGGCGTCGACCCGGTGGGCGAGAGCGTCCTGAGCGGTGGGCTGCTCGTCGCGCTCCCGCTCGCGCTGCTCGCCGGCCTCGTGTCGTTCGCCTCGCCGTGCGTGCTCCCGCTCGTGCCCGGCTACCTCGGCTACGTCTCGGGCTTCGCCTCGGGGGAGCGCGCGGGCCGCGGCCGCCTCGTGCTCGGCGTGCTGCTCTTCATCGTCGGCTTCGCCGTCGTCTTCGTCGCCTTCGGGGTGCTGTTCGGCACCGCAGGTCTGCTGCTGCGCCCGTGGCTCGACCTCATCACGCGCATCGCGGGCGCCGTCATCATCGTCATGGGGCTCGTCTTCGTCGGCCTGTTCGGCGTGATGCAGCGCACGGTCAAGCCGCGCTGGAAGGTCACGACGGGCCTCGTCGGAGCGCCCCTGCTCGGCGTCGTCTTCGCGCTCGGCTGGACCCCCTGCCTCGGGCCGACACTCGTCGCCGTGAACGCGATCGTCCTCGACCAGGGCGACCCGTGGCGCGGCGGCCTGCTCGCGGCCGTCTACGCGATCGGCCTCGGGGTCCCCTTCCTGTTGATCGCGCTCGGCCTCGGCTGGGCGACGACGTCGGTCGGGTGGATCAAGCGCCACATCCGCGCGATCAACATCGTCGGCGGCGTGCTCCTCATCCTCATCGGTGTCGCCATGGTCTCCGGGCTGTGGCAGACGATGATGTCCCAGCTCACGGCGGTGATCAATGGCTTCGTCCCCGCGCTCTGACGTCGAGCCGGCGGAGTACCGGCCCGACGGACACATCGACGAGCAGTCGGCCCACGGCGAGCGCGCGGACCGCGTCGAGCAGCCGAAGCTCGGCCCCGTCGGCTGGCTGCGCTTCGTTTGGCGGCAGCTCACCTCGATGCGCACCGCGCTCATCCTGCTCCTGCTGCTCGCCGTCGCGGCGATCCCCGGCAGCCTGGTCCCGCAGACGTCCAGCGATCCCAACGGCGTCGCCCAGTGGCGGGCGCAGGATCCGGACGGGGCTCGCGTACTGGACTTCTTCGGGCTCTTCTCGACCTTCTCCTCGCCGTGGTTCTCGGCGATCTACCTGCTGCTCTTCGTGTCGCTCATCGGCTGCGTGCTGCCGCGCGCCTGGCATCACGCGAAGGCGATCGTGGCGGCGCCGCCACGCACGCCCGCTCGGCTCTCGCGCCTCGAAGGGCACACGGTCCGGGAGTTCACGGGCGACCGGGCGAGCGCGCTCGCGGCCGCGCGGGCGGTGCTCAAGCGCCGCGGCTACCGCGTCGCCGACTACGCGCCGGCGCGGGCGGGCGACGGTGCGACGCCTGACTCGGTTTCGGCAGAACGCGGGTACCTCCGGGAGACCGGGAACCTCGTCTTCCACGTCGCCCTCATCGGCGTCCTCGCGGCGGTCGGCTTCGGCAGCGGCTTCGGCTACACGGGGCAGCGGGTCGTCGCCGAGGGCTACGCGTTCACGAACGTGCTCTCCGGCTATGACTCTTTCAACCCGGGACGGTTCTTCACCGATGACGCGCTCGCGCCCTACTCGGTGCGCCTCGACTCTTTCGAGGTGACGTACGAGGAGTTCGACATGCGCTCGTACGGCGCCCCACTCGACTACCACGCGACGGTCACGGTCACGGAGCTCGGCCAGGCGGCGCGCACCGAGATCCTCAAGGTCAACGCGCCGCTGACGATCGCGGGCACGCAGGTCTATCTGCTCGGCAACGGCTACGCGCCCGTGCTCACGGTCCGCGACCCCGAGGGGCGGGTGGTCTTCTCGCAGCCGACACTGTTCCGCCCGATGGACGCGCAGCTCGGCTCGATCGGCGTCGTCAAGATCCCCGACGGCCTCCCGGAGCAGGTCGGCATGGAGGGCTTCCTGTACCCGACGGCGATCCAGCTCGAGTCGGGCGCGTTCGCGTCCTCGCACCCGGACCTGCGCGGCCCGCTCGTGACCCTCGAGGTCTACACGGGCGACCTCGGCCTCGACTCGGGCCAGGCGACGAACGCGTACGTGCTCGACACGGAGTCGCTCACCCAGGTCGCGGGGCGAGATTCGGCGCAGAACGCGATCGCGCTGCGGCTCGGCGACCGGGTCGAGCTGCCGGACGGGCTCGGCTCGGTCGAGCTGACCGCGATCCCGCGCTTCGCGGCGCTCGACGTCCACTCGGACCCGGCGCAGGGCTGGGTGCTCGCGTTCACGATCCTCGCCGTCGGGGGCCTGCTGCTGTCGCTCTTCGTGCCGCGGCGCCGGGTGTGGGCGCGCGTGAGTGAGGACGCGGATGGCGTGACGCGACTCGAGTGGGCGGGTCTCGCCCGGGGTGAGGATCCGCGCCTCGCGGAGGCCGTCGGGGCGCTCGCGGATGCTGCGGGCAGCGACCGGGCTGAAGAATCGCGCTCGGGCTGAGGAACCGGGCCGGATAGTTCAGCCCGTGGGTGCTTTCTCAGCCCGCGCAAGGGGTGCCCGTGCGTGTGGGGTCAGCTCGGCGACGACCTGGCGGATCGCGGCGAGCGCGGCGGCCACCGCGGGGACGCGCTCCGCGTCCGGGCCCGTGACGGCGTGCACCGTGCGGGGCGAAGCGGGGGAGGTCGGGCGCAGCGCTACGCCCGCGGGCACGCCGATGCCCTCCACGGCGAGCGCCGGGAGCAGCCCGACGCCGAGACCGGCGCGGACCATGCCGAGGACGGCGATGACGTTGTCCGTCTCCCGGCGGATGCGCGGCGCGAAGCCCGCGCTCCGGCACACCTCGAGCAGGTGCCCCCGGCAGCGGGGGCAGCCCGCGATCCAGTCCTCCTCGGCGAGCGCGGCGAGGTCCGCGCTCGGCGACGCGGCGGCCGGGTGCTCCGACGGCAGCACCGCGTAGACGGGCTCGGTGAAGAGCTCCCGGTCGAGCAGCGCCCGCACGGAGGCGCGGTGCGGGTCGCCGGGATCGTCCTCGTAGGAGAACGTGATGGCGAGGTCGACCGCGCCGTCGGCGAGCATGCCGAGCGCGGCAGGCGGCTCCTCCTCGACGAAGGACACGTCGATGCGGGGGTGGCGCTCGCGCATGTGCGCGAGGATCTGCGGCACGAGCGCAGACGAGGCGGAGGGGAACGCGGCGACCCGCACGTGACCCGTGATGCCCTCCGCGAGGTCGGCGAGCGAGGCGAACGCGTCGGCGAGCTCGGCGTGCACGAGCCGCGCGCGCGACGCGAGCAGTGTGCCGGCCTCCGTCAGGCGCACGCCGCGGCCGGCGCGCGTGACGATCGCCACGCCGAGACCCGCCTCGGCGCGGCGCAACTGCTGGCTCACCGCGGGCTGCGAGAACCCGAGCCGCCGCGCAGCGCCGGAGATCGAGCCCGTCTCCTGGATCGCGAGCGCGAGGCGCAGCGCCTGCATCTCGAGCTCCCAGTCGAGTCCGGGCGGCAGTTCGGGACCCGGCGTACCCATAACTGCAGCTTATCGGTCGGATAAGACATGTGTCCTTGTGCGATAGAACGCGACCGCCGACCCTGGACTGCATGCAGGGATTCGACGGCGTCATCGACCTCGGCGAGGCGGTGTGGTCGCAGCCGTGGGGCGGCGTGCGCCCCGGGTATCTCGACGCCGCGACGATGGGCGTGCCGACGCGCGCGACCCGCGCGGCGATGCAGCGCGCGCTCGACACCTGGGCCGACGGCGAGGCCAACGCGGCAGACTACGGCGCCGCCGTCGAGCGTGCTCGGGCCGCCTACTCGCGGCTCGTGAGCGTGCCGCGGAGCGAGGTCGCGATCGGCGCGACCACCTCGGAGCTCGTGGGGCTCGTCGCCGCGAGCCTCCCCGACGACAGCGAGGTCGTCTGCGTCGACGGCGACTTCTCCTCCGTCGTCTACCCCTTCCTCCAGCACGCGCATCGCGGCGTACACGTGCGCCACGTCCCGCTCGAGGCGCTCGCGACCTCGATCACGCCCGGGACCGCGCTCGTCGCGTTCTCCCTCATCCAGTCCGCCGACGGACGCGTCGCCGACGCCGCCGCGATCGCGGACGCGGCCCACGCGGCCGGGGCGCTCACGCTCTGCGATACGACGCAGGCCGTCGGCATCCACCCCGTCGATGCCACCGAGTGGGACCTCACGGTTTGCCACTCGTACAAGTGGCTCTGCGCGCCACGGGGCGCCGCCTTCCTCACCGTCTCCCCGGAGGCGGCGGAGCGCATCCTGCCGCTCAACGCCGGCTGGTGCGCGGGCGAGGACGTCTGGTCCTCGACCTACGGGCCCGAGATGACGCTCGCCGACAGCGCCCGCCGCTTCGACACCTCGCCGGCGTGGCTGTCCTGGGTCGGCGCGGCCGAGGCGCTCGAGCACTTCGAGACGATCGACACCGCGGCCGCGTGGCGCCGCGCCTGCGGCCTCGCCGACGACCTGCTCTTCCGCCTCGGCCTGCCGCCGCGCGGCCAGGCGATCATCGCGCTCGACGACCCGCACGGCGCGTGGACCCGGGCGCTCGATGCGGCCGGCATCCGCTTCGCGCGCCGCGCCGGCCGGGTGCGGCTCTCGCTCCACGTGTGGAACACCGCGTGCGACCTCGATCTGGTCAGCGCGGCTTTCGAGACGGCGGGCTGTCGGCAGATCGCCTGACGCCCGGGCCGCGCAGGCCGCTCGTCTAGACTCCACGCTGTGACGGACACGCTCTCGGACTACTCGGATCTCGCCGTGTGGTCGGCGATCGCGGTCTACGCGCTCGCGTTCCTGCTCTTCACGATCGACCTCGCGCGCCGCTCGGTGCTCGTCACGCGCGGCCAGGACGAGCGTGCCGTCCGGGAGGCGGCGACGCGGGCTCAGGCCGCCGCGCAGACCGGCGCGACGGCGACCCTCGTCGACACCGCGGCACCCGGCGCGACCCCGCTCGACGCCGGCCCGCGCTACTTGCGCGCCGCGATGGCGCTCACCTGGGTGGGCTGGATCATCCACCTCGCCGCGGCGCTCCTGCGCGGCATCGCGGCCGGCCGGGTGCCGTGGGCGAACATGTACGAGTTCGCGCTCACCGCGACCGCGATCATGATCGGCGTCTTCCTCATCGCGCAGTTCTGGCAGGACCTGCGCTACCTCGGCTCCTTCATCACGGGCTTCGTCACGCTCGCGCTCGGCCTCGCGGCGCTCAACGTCTACGTGCCGATCAGCCCGCTGCCCGCCGCCCTCGCGTCCGGCGTCGCGCCCATCTGGCTCGTCATCCACATC
>Ga0182739_1000678_pt1 | contig 40588 bp, 37 predicted proteins | sample eDN5th30CBELigBY_FD_128873 | JGI IMG/M metagenome (GOLD analysis project Ga0182739, IMG submission 128873) | Enriched backyard soil microbial communities from Emeryville, California, USA - eDNA 5th pass 30_C BE-Lig BY (version 2) (version 2) | ecosystem: Environmental > Terrestrial > Soil >... | reverse complement strand
TATCTACTCGGGATGAAAACAGAAGGGCTTAAAATTTTCTCTTGAACGGCCCCTGAGGTGCAATGATTTCCAAATTAGTGCCGTCAGGATCGCGGAAGTAAGCAACCGCTGTTCCGAAACCCGCTTTTAATCCGTCTTCTTCCTGAAAAACGATCGGTGCGCCTTCGGGTTCAATGCCGATTTCTTTTAAGCGCTCCATCGCCGCATCCATATCATCTACTTCAAAACAAAGGTGCATGGCACTTATTTGATTATTTTGATAAGATGCTTTTTCTGGTGTGGGGAGCACATACTCTAAAATATCCATATTTAGGTTATCCAAATGAAGATTGGCATATTTGATAAGGGTATCATCCAGCCCTTGTGTTTTAGCCATTCTCGGACCGCCGATTTCATCTTTGTTTGCTATTTTAACGCCCGTTAATGCTTCATAAAAAGCAATGGATTTTTCCAAATTGCTTACGGTGATTCCTACATGATTGGCACGTGAGAATCCTGATATTCTTTCGTTTGACATTTTTTGTTAGTTTTCTATTTGATAAAACACTGAGTCGATTAAGGTGATTGTCGTTTGCCTAAATTTGAAAGCTCATTTGCAATCATTTGCATTTCGTCTTGCGTAATATTTATATCCATTGCTTGCGCGTTGGCTATAGCTTGTGCTGCATTCCTGGCTCCGGCTAAAACCGTGGCAATGGCGGGCTGCAGACTTGTCCAACGCAATACCAATTGGGAAAGCGTAGCCTTTTTCGCTTCGGCTATTGGAGCAATTGCATCTAAAAATGCTTTTACTTTTTCCAGATTGAATTGTTGGAAATAACCGTTTCTATGATCATTTTCTTTCAACTTGCCGTCTTTAAAGTATTTCCCCGTAAGCAAGCCTCTTTCCATTGGGCTGTATGCGATGACTCCTAAGTTAGTTTTTTGGGCATAGGGCACCATATCTGCTTCTATCCCGCGATTGAGCATACTGTAACTTACTTGGTTGCTCGAAATATCCAATGTTTTTCTTGCTTCCATTACTTGTGCTACACTGTAATTGCTTACACCCGCAGCGCGAATTTTTCCCTGTTGAATCAACAATCCCAAAGCTTCCATTGTTTCAGCAATCGGCGTTGTACTATCGGGCCAATGGATTTGCAAAAGATCAATGTAATCCGTTCCCAAACGTCTCAAGCTTTCTTCCGTTTCTTTAATTACATTCGCTTTTGAGGCGTATTTATACACAGACACCTGCTTGCCTGCGTTTTCCGAATCAAAATAAAATTCGCCTTTTTCGTGGTTACTGCCGTCCCATACCAAACCGAATTTGGTAAGTAATTGAATCTTGCTTCGGTCATATCCTTTAATCGCTTCGCCGATCATTTCTTCACTCAATCCAAAACCGTAGAACGGAGCTGTATCCAGGGTTGTAACCCCATGATCAATCGAAGCTTTTACGGCAGCGATGCTGTCTTTTTGTTCGTTTCCGCCCCACATATTGCCTCCAATAGCAAATGCTCCGTAAGCGATACCTGATAATTTTAAGTCTGAGTTACCTAATGTGCTGTATTCCATTTTTATATTTTATTAGTGAGATAAATTTATGATGTAAGACGTTCAAGCTTTGTCTTAATGACCGCCATTAAATAAATACTCATGTTTTTCTAAAATGAAAGCCTCCTGCAGATGTTGTAAATAATCGCGATGATAGTTATCAATACGTTCCGGTGTTGCATTTTTTTCTAAATCGTGAAAATGAAATCCATCAATTTTATCCATACCCACAAACTGATTCATCTTATGGAAGCCAACTAATATGCCATCGTCCACGGCGGTTTGATCGAAAAATTCTCCCGGCAATGTGAAAGCCGTATCGGGTGCATTCCATGTGGAGGTAACCATGTATTTCTTGCCTTGCATTAACCCACCTGTTCCATAATTGATTTCAGGATTATTACGGCTTCTTCCATCGCTCCTGTAAATGCCGTTTTGATGACCGGCGGAGAAAACCTCATCGATATATTTCTTCAAACGATTCGGTACCTGGAACCACCAAATAGGCGTGTGATAAATAATAACATCAGCCCATTTAAAATTCTCCACTTCTTCCATCGCATCAAAATCATCATTGATGTTGGTGATACGTAAATCAAATTCGTTTTTCTCGAAAAAAGATTTTGTCCAGTCCGTCAAAGTATTGTTGAATGCTCCGCCTGAATGCGCAAAAACTTGCCCGCCGTTAATAATAAATATCTTCATCTTATATTATCTTGATAATTAATAATGCAAAGTTCTATCAGAATTTTACATTATCAAAATAACTTAAATTGTATATTTGTATCATAAAAATAATAGAAATGAGATGGAATTTGGAATGGTTGCGCACCTTTAAAGCAATTTATGAAACAGGAACGCTCTCGGCCGCAGCGCAGGAATTGTTTATTTCCCAGCCCGGCGTGAGCCTACACTTGAACTCGCTGGAAGCCTTTACGGGTTATAAATTATTTGACCGTTCAGCGCGGAAAATGGTGCCCACGGAAAAAGGGAAAATCCTATATAACTATATTGTGGATCCATTAAAGAAACTTGAAACGGGCGAGGAACATTTTCACAAACGCTCACAGGATGAGCGTGCCACCATCAGTGTGGGGATGTGTTTCGAGACTTTCCAATACACGCTGGAAGAACATATTTCCGAATTACCGTTCAACCTGATTATCAAGTTTGGCGAATATCCGCAGATGCAGCACGATTTGGACGGCGGCTTGCTGGACTTGATCATCACGCCGAAAAAAGGCGACCAACAGAATCTGGTGTATCGTCCGTTTTCCAAAGAAAGAATCGTGCTGATTGCCGGAAGCGAAACCGACACCTCGACTGTAGAAGACTTGCTGGCGGGCAATAGGATCGAAGCGGTTGAAACCATGTTGAAAGAACAGCTTTGGTACAGCACGGCGGCGGATATGGACCACCTGAAGAATTTCTGGCTGAAACATTTCGGCAGGCATCCTGATTTCAGCCCGAATTATATCGTACCCAATATCAGTTCTATTATCCGTTGCCTGAGTGATGGTACAGGCTTTTCGATCGTACCCGATTTCCTCTGTACGGAAGCTATAGCCTCGGGAAAAATAAAATCGGTCTGGGAAGGCAATCATCCACTAGAAAACACCCTCTATTTCGGTACGAGGAAAAAGACGATGTATCGGAATGAAATAGACCGATTGGAGCGTTTGCTGGAAAAGAGATGGGAATTGGTGAACTATATGGATATGAAAGCGCGTAGAGATGATGCTGAAGTTGAACAACAGTAGGAAGTGATAAAAAAGCCAATATAGCCTATTAAATTCATCCGTTAAATAATGAACTTCATCAGAAAACAGCACCGCTTCCCAATAAATCTTACATGGAAATTTTACTTTTGAAGAATGGGGCAGCCAAAAAGGACAAACATAAAAAAACTGGTCATCTTTTTCTTCTCAACACTGATATATGCATTGTGTCAGATGCTTTTCAGCGTTGTTTTAATGAAAGAAGACTTATGGAATAATTTCCATATCCAGTTATCGGCTCATTATGTTGTAATCTTTGCCATGTGTATAGCAGACTACCGATTATTGCTGTTTTTAAACAAATATTTACCTTATTCCAGGAATATATTTTTACGTATTGTGGCAGACATTGCAGGTATAACCTTGATATGCCTGATATTGCTATGGATATTTAATTTTCTCATATATGACGTGTTTCTCATTCCTCAAGAGGGGCTTCCTTCTTTCCTGATCAAGTTTGTATTTGCCATGTCAACAAATATTCCAATTCTGTTGGTATTCGAGTTAATTCATTATTTCCGGTCCGAACAAAAGGCCATAGCCGATTCAGAGAAGGCCAAACGAAAGGTTCTCCTTTTTCAGCACGAAACATTGAGGTCACAGATAAACCCACATTTCCTGTTTAATTCCCTGAATGTATTGTCTTCCTTGATATACATAAATCAGGAAAATGCCAACAAGTTTACCAAGGCCCTTTCAAAAACCTATCGGTATGTCCTATCCCTCACCCAACAGCCAGTGGTGTCTGTTTCGGAAGAATTGGATGCGTTGGATTCGTATGTTTTCCTGATGCGGATGAGGTTTGAAGGCTCTTTTACGTTTACTGTAAATAAAATATCGTCCAATGAACAACATAAGATTATTCCCCTTACGCTGCAGCTGCTTATAGAGAATGCATTTAAGCACAATATCGCAACCGAAGAATCGATATTGGATATTATAATTAATGTCGATAACGACTATATTACTGTTGAAAACAATATCCAGCCCTCAAACAGTGCCGACAAAGGTGGAATCGGGTTAAAATACATTATGAAACAGTATAAAACCTATGCGAAAGAAGTTAGAGTTGAGCATACTGGGCAGCTGTTTATTGTAAAAATTCCCTATATACAGTCATGAAATACCTGATCGTGGAAGATGAGCGGTTCGCATACGAAGAACTGAAACGTATGATGATGAAATTACGTCCGGGTTATCTTTTGGAGCGGCAAACGAAAACAGTCATCGATACCATTGGGTTTCTGAAAGAATCTGAAGTTGATTTGATTCTTATGGATATCCGCCTCGCCGATGGCAATTGCTTCGAAATTTTTAACCATGTCGAGGTGACTACACCTGTTATTTTTACCACAGCGTACGATGAACATGCCATTAAAGCGTTTAAGTTGAACAGTATCGATTACCTGTTAAAGCCTTTTGATGAGCATGAATTAGAGACCGCATTAATCAAATTTGAGAACATCTTCCATAACCGCGTGTATAGTAGTAGTAATCCCAAGAATTTTGAGCAACTCTTATCGCTTAAAACCAAAAACCGTTTTCTGATCTCCAAAGGGGAAAACTATCATTATATAGAGACCAGGGATATTGCCCATTTTTATAGTGAAGACGGGGTTGTCTTCCTCCATACGTTCAACGATAGGCGGTACATTATTAATTACACGTTAGATCAATTGGAGCAACAGCTTGATAGCCGTTTGTTTTTCCGGGTATCGCGTAATTGCATCGGAAATGTAAAAGCTATCGAAAATGTGGCAAAATACTTCAACAGCCGTCTGAAAATTTCCTTTTTGCCGGAATGTCCGCATGAGGTCTTGGTAAGCCGCGTACGCGTGCCAGATTTTCTGAAATGGATGGATGGTATCGTGCAATAGCTTAATGTAGAAAAATCCATCCCTTGGATATTGCGTTTCAATGATTAAATGCTAAAGCCTATCGCTTACAGATTTCACAACTGAACCGTTTGTCGTTCTTTTGTTCCGAATTTAAAAACAAACATTCAAATTTCAGAACAATGAATAAGAACGCATTAACATTTATTTTGGCAGTAGGTGCATTGATTTTCTCGGCTCAATTATCCGCACAGGTCGCGAAGTCATCAGAAACATATTATGTACCAGAGTTTAACGCATCCCAAAGTGAAATGCCGGAATTTATGTGCGCAAGCTTTTTTGAGTATGTATAAATAGAATAGGGGTGAAGTCGTGCGAGATTGTCCGTATATATGAAGAATCGCCATGTTCGGCATCTTCTGCTGTTTTGCCTCTTTCATCATTCTTTTGCTCAAATGAAACAAATAAGTAAATACAATTTAAAATCGTGAAATCAATATCATTATTCATAGCAATATTGGGCATGTTGACAGGTTTGGAGTCAAAAGCTCAGCAGGTGTACTTCAGAACGGAGTACATCGGAAATTCGGGCTATTATTACTTGCCCCCGGGCGAGAAACCAAGGGAAAAAATAGGTGATGCAAAAGGCTCGGCCATGGTTTACCAGGGCACGTTCAGTATGCCCTTATCTATGAAGTTAAATGAGAACAAACGTCCGACTACTTGGGGAATCGGTTTTGGTGGGGCGTACGCTTCGTTGAAAAATCAAAATTTCTCGGAAGATATGGTGTCCGAAATCATGAACTTGCAATTGGGCGTTTATCATTTACGCCCGTTGAACAACAAGTGGTCGATGCGGGCAAGCGTCGGGATGGGGGTATTTACCCCTTCTACCGATTTTTCCAACATCAGCTTCAAAAATGTACTTGGAAGCGGGGGAATTGTTTTTATCCGGCATCTCAATCCCAATCTTGACATCGGAGGCGGCGTCGCCATAAATAGTTCGCTGGGCTACCCAATGGTATTTCCAGCCGTTTATGTCAACTGGAGACACGATGGAAAATACGATGTAAATATTGAACTGGTCGAGGGTTTAGATGTGTCGGTAAGTTATGGTTTCAGTGACAGGTTCAAACTATCGTATGCCCTTGAAATGAACGGACAGGTAGCCTTGTTGGAAAAGGATGGAAAAGATGTGATATTCTCACACCAATACATCGTTACCGGATTCCGCCCCGAAGTAGCGCTAGGTATAGAAGGGTTATCCTTGACAGGAATGGCAGGGTTGAACCTATACCGCCCTGCATCATACAGCGACAGAACCCTGAAAGGCGTGTTTGCAAGTAACAATGACTACCATTTTTCGGTTTCTCCATATGCGTCCGTTGGTTTAAAAATGAAATTTTAACCGATGAACATGAAGCAAGCTTTAGAGACTGTCGCGTATAGAGGTGCTTATGCGGCTGCCTACGCCATAAGTCTGTTACCTATGGGGCTTCTATATACGATGGCTTCTTTCACGTTTTTCCTTGCTTACCGCATTATTGGGTATAGGAAAGCGGTAGTCCTTCAAAATGTTGCGCGTTCTTTTCCTGAAAAGCGATATGGGGAAGTTCAGGCAATTGTAAGAAAATTCTACGCTTGCTTTGCCTCCTATTTTGCTGAAATGATAAAAAGTGTCTCTGCTCAGGCGGAAGTACTTGATCAGAAAATAACATTTGAAAACCTGGAGTTGATAGACCAGTATATCAACTCCGGGCGAAATGTCATTGCCAGTTTGGGGCATTGTGGCAACTGGGAAATGCTCAATTTCATGCCGTACAAGATACAGCACGAAATATATGCTGTTTACAAACCTCTTCGGTCCGAGACAGTGAACAGGCTGATGATTAAACTTAGGTCACGTTTTGGTATGAAGTTATTAGCGGATAGCGCAGTTATGCGCCATATCCTATCGAAAAGTTCAAACCCTGCGGTCTATCTTTTTCTTGCTGACCAATGTCCACGTACACAGGAAGAAAAATACAGGTTCACCTTGTTGAATCAGGAAACATACGTGTTTTCAGGTGTGGAAAAATTGGCTCGAAAAGGTCAAACGTCAGTTGTCTATCTGCATATTACACAGCTATCAAAAGGAAACTACAAAATAGCCTGCGTACCAATATGCTCCAATGCGGAGTCTACGACCGATGGCGAAATAACTCAAAAGTACATTGGCTTGTTAACGGAAAATATCAAAGAAGAACCATATGGTTGGTTGTGGACACATAAACGCTGGAAACGATGAATGAGCTCCCAAAAACATTATTGAGTTTGGTCTAGCAAACAATTCGTTGCTGTTGACCTGGTTTATCGATCTGAAACGTTATTCCTTGATATAAACCGTTTCGCCTGCAATAACTGTTTGCAGTACGTTCACATCGCGTATCTCATTGTACGGGATAATCATGATGTCCTTTGCCAAGCGCACAAAATCAGCCTTTTTTCCAACCTCTATACTGCCGCGGCTGTCTTCCTCAAATACGCTGTATGCAGCCCATATCGTCATACCCCGCAGTGCGTCTTCGCGGGCTATTGCATTCTCCGGCTGGAATCCTCCTTTGGGGTAATCGTCTTTGTCTACACGTGCTACGGCAGCATGAAATCCATAAAGGGGGTTGATGTGCTCTACCGGAAAATCACTACCAAGTGCCAATAACCCGCCCTCTTCAAGTAATTGCTGATAGGCGTACGCGCCTTTGATCCGGTCGGGGCCGACGCGGTCTTCCGCCCAATACATGTCAGACGTGGCATGTGTGGGCTGCACGGAAGGGATGATGTCGTAAGTGCCGAATTTTTCGAAATCGGTAGGTGATATGATTTGTGCATGCTCGATGCGCCAGCGACGGTCATTCTTTCCCTTTAGGTATTTTGCGTAGCTATCGAGTATCAACCGGTTTGTCGAATCGCCAATGGCATGAGTAGCGGCCTGGAAATCGCTTTCAGCAATACGGGCAAGGGCCGAATCGATGGTCTCCGGACTGAACAGCAGGAACCCCGAAGTCGCCGCATCTGAATAAGGGTGGAGCAGGCAGGCACCGCGTGACCCAAGGGCACCGTCTGCCCATATTTTGAAAGCCCGTATCGTAAATCGGTCACTTATATAGGGGCCTGCCTCCAAGTAGTAATCGAGGTTTTTAGGCGATAGGCTGATCATGGCGTGGTTGCGGATGCGGAGCTGCCCTGTGCCGTACAGACTGTCTAATAAGTTTAAGGCCGGTCGCCCCAGGCCGGCATCACTCACTGTGGTAAGTCCGACGGCCAGGCAATCGTCTTCTGCCTGTTGAAGAAACTGGGTAAGCTGCGGTACTTCCGGCTGGGGAATGATACCCAGCACCAGATCCTTCGCATTGTCTACTAGTATACCGGTAAGACGGCCGTTTCTGACTTCAACCAACCCTCCTTCGATATCGATTGGCCCGGTAATCTCCGCCAGCTCCAGGGCCGTGCCACTGGCAAGCGCCGCGTGTCCGTCAATGCGGACAAGGTACACTGGAAGGTCTGGGAACTCGGCGTCCAGTCGTTCCCGCGTCGGGAACGACTTGTCTTTCCATAGGTTCTGATCCCATCCCCGGCCCAATAGCCATGGTGCGTCAGGATGCTCGTCCCGGAACGCCTTTAGGCGATCGATAATCTCTTCGAAGGAAGAGGCACCGCTCAAATCGGCCTGGCCGTATAGCTGAGCATAGCCGAAAAAGTGGGCATGGGCATCGTAAAAACCGGGGTAGATGGGCTGCCCCTGTGCATCGATTGTTTCATTTGCTTTGTATGCACCGAGAATCTCATCGGACGTGCCAACGGCAATGAATTCGCCGTCGCGTATGGCAAAGGCCTCGGCCATGCTGAAAGACGAATCGACCGTGTACACCACAGCGTTATACACAATGAGATCGGCTTGTCCGGCGCCACCGCAGGCAGACACCAAAACGGAAACAATAGCTGTAGCCAGAATAATGATCGTTTTATTCATGATTAATAGTTCGTTAGTTATTCTTTTTTTGCATGAACCATACGGTCAGCACCTTGCATGTCTTGAAGAAGGCTGACGATTCCCAACTCTTTTTTTTGAAACAGGTTACACACAGCTTGGCCGTAACCGCGATTAATTTCAACGTACAGATCACCGCCCTTTTGCAGGTGATGCGAAGCGAATGCCCCAATATGTTCATAAAACAATAACGGTGCTTCGCCCTGTACGAAAAGTGCCAGGTGAGGCTCATGTTCCAGTACATTGTTGTGCATGTCGACCTGTTCGTCCGCGGTGATATACGGCGGGTTGCTGACCACGATGTTAAACCGTTGTTCGTCCTGAAAAATTAATTCCCATTCCAGGATATCGGCATGGATGAAATTGATATATGCCGACTGGCTTTCCGCATTTCGCCGTGCAATACCCAACGCATCGTCCGATACATCTAGCGCGTATACGTGAGCCTGTGGCAATGCTTTCTTCAGCGCAATAGCAATGCATCCGCTCCCGGTCCCGATGTCTATAATACGTAAAGAAGCACTAGTAGACTGGTGGTCGATGATCAGTTGAACAAGTTCTTCAGTTTCAGGTCTTGGTATCAATACGGCCGGGCTTACGGCGAGTTTCATCCCCATAAACCATGCATGCCCCAGAATGTATTGAATGGGCTTTGCCTGCAGCAGTTCGGATAACGCGAACATCAGCCAGTTGGCATCCTCCTCACCCAGTAGTGACTGACGGCTTAACAGATAAGTGGTTTTAGACCAGCCGAGTCGATTTTCGACCAACAGATAGTACATCTGCCGGATTTCATCTGCCGGGTATAACCGCAACAGATCATCCACAAATCGCTGTTCGATTGCCGCTATGGATTGCATGAATACAAACATACGCTATACATCCCGGTTGACCAAACGATACCCTGGCTTACCTTTCGGCTACCAATTGCTTACCTTTTGCTTAGTCTTCGCGTACTACTGGCTTACCCTTTCCTTACCTCTGGCTTACCTATTTCTTACCAGTTCTTTACCAGTTCTTTACCAGTTCTTTACCAGTTCTCTACCTATTGTTTACCAATTCTCTACCTAATGTTTACCAAAGCGGTAAACATTAGGTAAGCATGAAGTAAGAAAAGCGTATGCACGCTGTTAACGAGGTTTAGGGAAGTAACCAATAAAAAGAACATTTTTAAGTAAGTTTGCGTCATGCAGGAACATGAGGTGTATATGCGGCGTTGTCTGGAATTGGCCCGGCTCGGTAAAGGGTCAGTTAGCCCCAATCCGATGGTAGGGGCGCTGCTGGTTCATGAAGGAAAAATCGTTGCCGAGAATTATCATCAACGGTTCGGTGGCCCACATGCCGAAGCCTTAGTCATAGCGGAAGCACTTCGTAGGTATGGCGATGAGGCAGCGGCTGTTTTTCGTAGCTCCACCCTATACGTGAGTCTTGAGCCATGTGCCCATTATGGTAAAACACCACCGTGTGCCAGACTAATTGCCGAACACCAGCTAGGTGAGGTGGTTGTGGCCTGCCGCGATCCGTTCGATCAGGTAAATGGGCAGGGAATAGCCCTGATGGAAGCGGCCGGTATCCGCGTAACCGAAGGCGTACTGGCTGAAGAGTCACGCTGGCTAAACCGCCGGTTTATCACGCGGATAGGTCAGCAACGGCCATACGTTATCCTCAAATGGGCCCAAACTGCCGATGGCTACATGGCTCCGGCCGACGGTACCCAGCGGTGGATTACCGGCGCGGAGACTAAGCAACTGGTGCATCGCTGGCGTAGTGAAGAAGATGCGGTACTCGTAGGAACACGGACGGCCTTGGCCGATAATCCGCAGCTCAACGTGCGGGAATGGCAGGGACGGAACCCCAAACGGGTGCTCATTGATAAGGACCTTGCCGTTGGCCCGGCAGCCCACCTGCTTGATGGCAGCGTTGAGACCATTGTTTTCAATGCAACAAGAGCCGATTGGGTAGGGAATACCAAGTATATCGCCCTGGAAAATTTCGATTGGTACCTGCCGCAGAATATGCTATACCAGCTCTACTTGATGGATGTGCAATCCGTTATTGTTGAAGGTGGGCGCAAAACCTTTGATCGTTTCATCGAAGCAGGCTTGTGGGATGAGGCCCGCATATTTACCGCGCCACAGGTTTGGGGCGCCGGCGTAGCCGCTCCGGTAATCCATGCGGCAAAGGCCACCAGTCAGCGGGTAGGCGCCGATAAACTGCATACGTATTACCGCAATAATAAGCCACACACCAACTAATGGATTTCTACCTCGCTGCCGTCGTTCAAGCCCTGTGCTTTGGCCCGCTGGTCATCGGGCTCTTCTTGTCTATGAAGATTTTCAATATTCCGGATATCACTACCGACGGGAGTTATACCTTGGGTGCTGTTTTGACGGCCGTGGCGCTATCAAATGGATACTCCCCGCTGGTTGCGCTCCTTTTGGGAGCCACGGGAGGTGCGCTGGCCGGATGCTGTACGGCGCTAGTCCATACGTGGTTACGCATACATGCGCTGTTGGCGGGCATCCTCGTGATGACGGCCCTTTATTCGGTGAATCTGGTGCTTTTGGGGCGCTCCAACATGCCATTGCTCAATTACCCGGAGGTGTTTAGCCAATTGGGCATAACAGACAATACAGATAACAATACCTTATCCGTTTTGCTGTTGTTTGTTGTGGCCCTGCTCGTGGGCATGAGTTACCTGCTGCGGAGTGATTTTGGTATCGCACTGCGGGCTACCGGCGATAGTGAGCCGATGATTCGGGCCCAGGGGGTGAATACTACACGGATGAAAGTCTATGGTTTGGCCCTTTCCAACGCACTGGTTGCTTGGAGCGGGGGGCTGATGGCGCAGTTTCAGGGATTCGTGGATATCAATATGGGCATCGGTATCGTCATCAGCGGACTGGGCGCAGTAATCATCGGCGATACATTAATCAATTTTATGAAACTCCGCGCCATGCTGCCGATGTTGGTTTGCGTTGTTTTAGGCGTTGTTTTGTTCCAATTGATGCTCGCTCTGGCACTTAGCGCAGGTGTCAATCCGAACTTGCTTAAACTCACCACGGCATTATTGGTATTGGCTATCGTGGCCATACCCCGGGTGGGGAGCGCATTGCAATTGGCCAAACGTTAAGTAAAATAGGAATGTTTCTGCTTCAAGACATTACCAAAGTATTCAACGCAGGCAAAGCCTCCGAGGTTGCGGCTGTGCAGGGCCTTACGCTCGGGCTGCAACCGCAGAGTTTTACCGTGCTCGTTGGCGCGAATGGCTCGGGGAAAAGCACATTGCTTAACCTGATTGCCGGGAGTACATACCCCGACAAGGGACGGATGCTGCTGCACGATCGGGAAATCCAGCGCCTGCCTGATTACCGGCGCAGCCGATGGATTGGCAGGGTTTTTCAAAATCCGTTGCTTGGCACCGCTGCTTCGTTAAGTGTTTTGGATAACTTTCGCATGGCTGCCTTACGCCGATCAACGAAGTGGGTCCGATTGGGTACCGGTGGTGCATTCCGGAAGCAGGTCGCTGAAAAGGTGGCCACCTTGGGTATGGGCCTCGAAAATAAACTAACCCAGCCTATGGGTACACTTAGTGGGGGACAGCGGCAGGCCCTTACGCTGTTGATGACAGTGATGGCCGACGTAGATATACTGCTACTGGATGAACCGTCGGCTGCGCTCGACCCGCGCTCCGCAAAAGAGGTGATGGAAATCGCCAACCGGTTGATAGCCGAAGACCGGCTAACGGCGTTGCTTGTTACCCATAATATTAACGAGGCGCTCCGTTACGGGACCCGGCTCATACAAATGGAAAACGGTAAGATCGTAAGGGATTACGATGAGACAACTAAAACCACGCTTGACCATGCTACCGTGGTGTCGTGGTTTGACTATTATTAAGTATATTTCTATCTTTGGTCATCGTTTACCTATCACCGGTTATATGGCCTTGTCTGAAGATATCTTGCATTTCATTTGGAAATATCGACTATTTGCGCTGCAAAACCTATGTACGCAATCGGGTAACTCCGTCCGGGTTATCCATGCAGGCACGCACAATCACGATGCCGGTCCTGATTTTTTATCTGCACGCCTAGTCATCGACGAGGTGGCGTGGGGCGGCAACATAGAAATCCACATTCGTTCGTCAGACTGGGACCGGCACCGGCATCATCACGATAAAGCTTATAACAACGTGATTATGCATGTGGTTTATGAGCATGATAAAACTGTTTACCGGGAAGACGGTACGCTACTTGAAACATTGGAATTGAAACAGCGTATCTCCGCTTCCGTTTTGCCGAAATACCGGGAATTTATGAGTGGAATGTGGTGGATTCCCTGCGAAAAGCAAATCCATAACGTCCCATCATTCCATTTGTCGCAATGGCTATCCCGCTTATTGATGGAACGGTTTGAGTACAAAATTTCAATTATAAATGCGTTACTCGACCAACAGCGTGGTAGTTGGGAGGATACATGTTATATCTGGATGGCGCGGAGTTTCGGCTTTAAAGTAAATTCCGATGCGTTTGAACAGTTGGTACGCTGCCTGCCCCAATCAGTAATCGCAAAACATATGCATAGCGCTTTAGCAGTAGAGGCCTTGTTTTTCGGCCAGGCAGGGATGTTGGAAGGGCAGATGTTCGACGATGAATACCCGCAGGCCCTGCAGCGGGAATACGCCCATTTGCGTCGACTACATTCGCTACAACCGATGAATGTAGCAGTCTGGCGATTCATGCGCACGCGTCCTGGCAATTTCCCCACGATTCGTATTGCACAGTTTACAGCCTTATACTTGCGCTCCACACAGCTATTTGCTGCCATTACAGATGCTCGGGGAACCAGGTCATTGAAAGCTTTTTTTGACGACCTCCCGATAAACCCATATTGGCTTACACGTTACCGCTTTGACAGGCCTTCATCACCCCACGGAACCCAGTTGGGAGAAAGTTCTGTCGATACACTGCTTATCAATGCTGTTGCCGGCATAATATTTGCCTATGGTAAATATATTGGGAAAGAAACGTATATTTACCGAGCTATTGCGTTGCTAGAAGACTTGAAAGCCGAAAACAATGCGGTTTTAAAGCGTTTTTCTGCATTGGGGGTGAGGGCATCCCACGCTGCAGAATCGCAAGCTTTGTTACAAATGAAAACGTTTTACTGCGACAGAAAAAAATGTCTGGATTGTGGAGTAGGGTTGCAGTTGATCAAACACAATGAATGATGGTAAAGCGAGTTCTGTTGTTCTTTGAACAACGTTCTTTTGGGGTGTGTACTTACATCGGTGAGCGTTTGGGTATTTCTATTTCTAAACTCCGCCTGTTTTTTATCTATACGTCTTTTCTGGCTGTTGGCTTCCCCATCATCTTTTATTTCTTAGCCGGTATTGTCTTGGACTTCCGGAATTATATCAAGCGCATGCGCCACCAGCTCTGGGACGTTTAGGACGCAGCCATCCTATTTTCACGCTTTCAGGATATTTGCAATTTCAGTATGTCCCTTTTCGCCCGCCAAGTCCGATGCGGTTTTGCCCATTTCGTTCTTGATTTCTACCAGCGCGCCGTTTTCCAGTAAAAGGATGATGAGATCGATATTGCCGATTTGTGCGGCCAGGTGTAAGGGACTGGTACGCGAGGTCTGCAATACATTCACTTCTGCGCCTGCCTCAATGAGCATCTTGGAAATACCATCAAAGCCCGAACCGATGGCAGCATGGAGCGGATATACATTGTAGCCATTTTGCGAATGGGCGTTAGGGTCAGCACCCTTTTCCAACAAAAAACGGACAATATCTTCATTTCCGAAGTGGGCTGCCATCCCCAGCGGCGTAAAACCGTGGTCTGAAACCGTATCCAACGCATCCAGGTCGTTTTCCGCCATCGCCTGTACCTGTTCCAAGAGGTTGGCTGCCGCCGCTTCGTGTATGGTAAGTTCATTGATGTGCTTGAGCAATACTTTTACAATCTGAGGTTTGTTATAGTAACAAGCCAGCAGGAGCGGTGAGATTTCATGGCTGGTTTTTTGAGTACAAAGCGCAGGATTTCCATTCAGCAAATCGTCGATGGCCATTCCGTCGCCCTTTTCAATATATTCTTCCAGTAAACTAAGACTCATTTTTTCAATTTGGGTAGTCAATACTAAATTATAAGGACGAATTAACTAAAAATTTATCAAACCTGCATAAGCCGTCACTTAAAAAGAGCTTGGAAAAACAGTTCGTGCAGACGTCATTGGTGATAGAGATAAATGCAATCCGGCGAAAAAAAGCCATACTGTCACTTGGTTGTAGTATTACCTCTACAAAAACGGTTTTTCGCTCACTATTTGTTTGGTATCCTCAATCTTTGATGTACTTTTGTAATGCCCTCCCAAAGGGCATGTTTTTCATAGGTAGATGTAGGGTCGAATATTCAGTTATTCGGCCCTTTTTGTTTACACTATTCAACGTGTGTTTTTGGTCGTTTTAAGGCCTTTTTTGATTTTCATGCCCTTAGCCAATAGGAAACCGAGACAAGGTCAACGGCTGTTGGATCGGCGGGTGTTAAAGGTCTCGCGTTGCTATTCTTTGTGTCAACAGAGAGGTGTCTTTTTGATTGTCACAAAAATTTTAACACTGTTTATTAAATTATTCAATTTAGCTTATTATATTCGAGCCCAATTATCGTTGAATTCCGCGACTTCTTATGTGAAGTTACCAATTTTTTAATCTTAATCAAATTATACTTCATTAAAGTCGAAAACAGTCTAGCTGCCAACTCGCTATAAAAGAGCGCTTACAAACAATAAACTAAGATATTTAACTCATTCATTTAATGTCGTTTCTATATGTACCACGTAAATAATTTGAACAAATTAACAAGTGTACTAATTACATTAATTTTAACAATTGTTTTGGCAGGCTGCGATCAGGATGCAGAAAAAAACAACCAACATACTACTTGGAGCCATTATGGTGGAGGGCCCGACCAGACCAAATATGTCAAGGTCACGGAAATCAATAAAGAGAATGTGAATCGAATGGAAGTTGTTTGGAGCTACCCGGCCGATGGAGGTTTTAATAATTTCAGTCCGATAGTTGTTGACACTATTATGTATGTGGTTGGAAAAAACAACTCGTTAATTGCGATTAACGCTAAAAATGGTAAAGAGATATGGATACACGCCAATTTAAGAGGACTTACTCGAAAAGGAATCAATTATTGGGAAAGTGAAGATAAAAAAGATAGAAGATTGGTGTTTACGCTCAATAACTCACTTCAGGAAATAGACGCCATTACAGGAAAATCTATTACTAGCTTTGGAAATAACGGCTATGTGGATTTAAGAGAGGGTTTAGACCGCGAACCCACATCCATTAGAAGGGTTCAAGCGATGATGCCAGGGGTTATTGTGGGGGATATCCTTATCTTGGGTTCGGCTCCCGGCGAAAATTATTTTTCGGCTCCGGGCTATGTGAGAGCTTATAATGTTGTGACTGGCAGGTTAGAATGGACATTCCATACCATTCCACACCCTGGTGAATTTGGTTATGAAACCTGGCCGAAAGATGCCTATAAATATGTTGGTGGAGCAAATGTTTGGAGTGAAATGTCGGCTGATGCCGAAAGAGGTATTGTTTACCTACCATTGGGTTCTCCTACCTTTGACTTTTATGGAGGCGACCGTATTGGAGACGGTTTGTTTGGAAACTCTCTGGTGGCTGTAGATATAAAAACAGGCAAACGCTTATGGCATTACCAAACTGTTCATCACGATTTATGGGATTACGATCTGTCCCCTGCTCCTCAACTATTAACAATAAATAAAGATGGTAAGGAGATAGATGTTGTGGCCGCGGCTACAAAGCACGGATTTGTATTTGTCTTTGATCGTGTAACAGGTGAACCTGTTTTCCCAATCGAAGAAAGGCCGTTTCCAGCGAGTGATGTTCCTGGTGAAAAAACCTCTCCCACCCAACCTATACCAACTTTACCTAGCTTTATGAGACATGAAGTAACCAAAGAGAACATAAATCCCTATTTGCCGGATAGTATCAAGCGAATGTGGGTTAAAAGATTAGATGCCGGAAAAACGGGACTATTTACACCACCTTCGGATAAGTATGAAACTATTATTTTGCCCGGTCCGTTAGGAGGTGCCAATTACGGTAATACAGCCAGCAACCCTGATAAAGGATTAATGTTTGTAATGTCACAGGAGCACCCTTCCATCTACCAGTTAAGCAAAGTAGAACCACCAAAAGTCGATCTTTCGGCTGACGACGTAAAAAAAGGGCTGACCCTCTACAACACTACTTGTAAAACGTGTCATGGTGCCGATATGGAAGGCGGTGTTGGACCGACACTCAAGAATGCTTCCCAACATATATTCTATGATGAATTTAAAAACATTGTTTTGAATGGTCGTGGACAAATGCCAGGGTTTGTGCATATAGATGAAGCTTCCCTGGCCAATATTTACCGCTATTTGGGAGGAATCCCAAGAAGCTTTAATGCTAATAGAAATAAAGAAAATAACGAAGAAGTTCTGCCAGAGGGACCTGTAGTGGCCTCTGGAGGTATTAAAATACCAGCGGATGAAAAACATGTTGCCCCTATGTTAGAATACCCGGAAAATGTTGAACACCCAGAAAATCGTTACACCACTGGATATGGATTGGAATGGGAGAACTTAATGTCGCCACCTTGGTCTTACATAGTAGCGTACGATCTTAATAAAGGAGAAATTAAGTGGAAACAACCTGTTGGCGAAGATTTTGAATTTGTAAATGGCGATAAAACAAAGGGTGCCATAGTAGGTGTACAACGTAAAAGTATGGTGGTGACTTCTAGCGGGGTTTTGTTTGCTACTGCCAAAGGTGGTAAATTGTACGCTATAGACCAAGATACAGGCAATGTGTTATGGGAAACTACGTTGAGCAATGAATCTGTTGCACTTCCTATAATGTACGCTTTAAATGGAAAAGAATATTTGGTGATAAATGCCACGGGAAATTTTGCAAGTGATAGCTATGATCATTCCAAAGAACCGGGAGCCCTGCCGAAAGGTTACGTCGTATATGCACTGCCAGAAAAGAAATAATTGTGGCGTTACGTCAAAAAAAAACACGTTTCCATTTAATTTTTTAAACTTACAAACAAGTTAATTTATAAATATAAAAATCGATTAAGCTAATTAAAATTATGAAACAATTGTTGATATTATTTCTAGCCATTATGATGGCTGCCAGTGTTTGTGCTCAGGCTACTAAAGAACGTATTATACACAACGACCCAGCTAAATATAAGGAACTCTCTGCTGTCCATGATGGAGCCGGAAAAATGGGGTTTACACAATTAATTGGCCGCTCGGAGTTATCAACTAATTTTCTATATCTACATTCAGGCTCCATAGATCCTAAATCAGGTATTGGTCATCATTTTCACCATAGCATTGAAGAAATGTACGTTATACTGAATGGGGAGGCCGAATTCACCGTTAACGGACGTACATCAAAAATAAAGGCCCCTGCAATTGTTCCATGTAAAATGGGCGATGCTCATGGTGTTTTCAATCCAACAGGAGAATCGCTGCGCTGGTTGAATTTTGCGGTAAGTTTAGATAAAGGCAGAAGTGATGCTTTCGATCTTGGAGATACACGCGAAGGTGCCGAACTAGACCCCGTTCCTGTTTTTGTATCTGGGCAATTAACTAAAGACATGGCCAAGCCAAACGAGCGTCTTTATTCGGGTGAAGGCGTGCTATCCCGACGTGTACTGGGATCGGAGGTTTTCAGTACCAGTTGGGACCACGTTGACCATTTGATTATTCCTGCAGGTAGCTCTACAAAGGAAAAGCAACTTTTAGGCTACGAAGAAGTATATTATGTAATTAATGGGGCAGGCAGTGTTTCAATCGATAATGACCGGGCAAATTTTGTATCGGATGATGCATTTTATGCAAAATTGGGAGAAACGACAACTATATCCAATAACGGAAACGAAGATTTGGAAATATTGGTTATTGGCATCGCAGTTTCCAAGGAAAAAATGCTAAGTATTGCAAAACCTTTGGTAGAACCTAAAGCTATGGTTTTGCAAATGGATTTTGTTGTGCCTGAAGAAAATGCGGAAGCGTTTGAAAAAATGTACTACGCTATATATGTGCCGGCCATGACCGTTCAACAAGGTTACGTCGATTCAAAGCTACTTAGACTTTATCCTGATGATTTATCAAAAGAAATTGAAGGAGAACCAACCCAGTTTAATTATCAAATTGAAATAAGTTTTGTTACCGAAGCAGATAGAAGAAAATGGGTGGCCAGCGAGCAACACAAAATCGCGTGGCCAGCAGCTACATCTCTTTCCACCGAGTATAAATGGCGGGGCTATGATGTGATGGGAGATGACCGGAAGTAGATACAGATCTTATCAATAACAATAACATCGTTATTGTTATTGATAAGATGATGTGCCTTATGGAAAATAATATGACATAAGCAATTTAAAACTTGAATATAAAGTGTTTTTAAGTTTTTTTTGAAAACCATTTATATAACTAAACTAGTAATTTCATATGAAAACTTGGGTTTTAATATCCCTGATGTCTTTGCATATTACTTTCATTTGTGCACAAAATATCCCGCCAACCACCTCGCTGGTTTATCCTGGTATAGACAATAAGCTAGTTTATATACCCGACAGCCTTGGAAATAAGATTCCTGATTTCTCTAATGCCGGGTACAAAGGTGGCGGTGTTTCAATCCCGACGGTAGCCGTCAAAGCAACCGTTTGGCCTGTTCTGGGTGACAATGCCAGACATATCCAGGAAGTCATTGATAGTGTCTCTGCACTTCAGCTTGATACCAATGGTTTTAGAGGTGCCATTTTGTTGAAAATGGGATATTACAACCTAGAAAAACCATTATATATTAAAGCTTCTGGTGTTGTATTAAGAGGCGAGGGCATGGGAGATACTGGTACAATACTTTTTGGTCAACTACCCGTGCCAAGGGGTGGTGGCGAGCGGGGATATAGAAGACCTGCATTGGTTAATATCGAAGGCGAGACAGCCGTAAAACCCCTCGCGGATACCGAGATGGCTATAACAACGGATTATGTTCCTGTTGGGTCGGCTACTTTTGATATTAAATCGGCTAACACTTTTAAAGCTGGTGATAAAGTGATCGTAAGACGTTTTGGAAATCAAGAGTGGATTCGTGAACTAGGACTTGACAGTGCCACAGTGGGTAAAAGAAATCACTGGAAACCTTTCGATATTGATTACGATAGAACCATTATAAGTGTTTCAGGAAACAGTATTACCTTAGACGCTCCTATTTTCTGTGCCATTGAATCCCGCTGGGGAGGTGGTGCCATTTATAAGTACAATGATGAACGTATTGAAAATATAGGTGTTGAAAATTTACGTGGCATTTCCCAGTTTGACCCTTCGGTACGTACTACCGTATATGGAAATATGGATCGCGATGACTTAGGGGAACAATACCGATACCAAGGTGATGAATATTATGCTGACGAAAACCATTACTCCAACTTCATCAATATTACAAACGCCAAAAATGTATGGGTGAGAAATATGAGTGCCTTACATTTTGTAAGCAGTGTAGTTCAAGCCAATGCGGGAACTAAATACGTTACCGTTCAAGATTGCCAATCTATAGAACCCGTTTCACAACGTTGGGGAGGGCGCCGCTTTACGTTTCAAATGAACGGACAATTTTGCCTAGTACAACGCTGCCTATCCCAAAAAGGGCGTCACTCATTTGTATCACAAAGCCAGGAAGCCAGCGGTAATGTTTTTTTAGAATGTACAGCCATAAATCCATATTCTTCAAGCGAGCCCCACAACCACTGGGTAAATGGGGTGCTATACGACAATGTAAAAGCACCGTTAACAGCAAGATTCTGGGATTATATCATCGGTTGGGCAGGAGCTAATATCGTATTCTGGAATTGTGAAGGCGATTTTCTTATCCAAAGTCCGCCAACTGCCCAAAATTATTCTTTTGGGCATATTGGTATAAATGCCGTCGTATTTAACGCTGCCCTGCAGGATTTAACAAAACCAAATGGTCACGTCGAATCCATGGATAAACATGTAACGCCAAGAAGTTTGTATTTAACCCAACTCAAGGAACGTTTGGGAAAACAAGCCTTAGAAAATATACAAACACCCTAGTAATATATAAACCTGTAATTTTTAGATTTCTATACTTATGAAATTGTATCGTACGTTATTAACGCTGTTTTTTTTAAATGCCTCCTTTGCTACTGGTTTAAATGCGCAAACCATTAGCAAAGAGGAAATGATTTTTTTGACTTCAGCATGGAAGGGCGACCGCTTTGACGATGGCAGGCCTAAAATTCCAGACGATCTTTTGGAAAGAGCGGAAAATATAATGATAGATGACGCTTGGACCGTTTTGAGAAACGAAGGTTATACAAACCAATATGCTGGAAACTGGAAAACCGTCAATAATGCAACAATGATCGGTAGAGCATTAACCGCCATGTATATGCCTACCAGGCCCGATGTGGAAGAAAACATCAAAGAAAGAGGTGCCTCACAGGGGCGTAAAGGTAATACCAATGCTTGGCCCATAGACGTTCTGTCAAAGGGTGATTTATATGTGGCAGATGCTTATGGGAAGATAAGCGGCGGACCGATTATGGGGGCAACATTAGCCAACTCTATTTTCAGTAAATCCGGTAATGGCGTAGTATTCAATGGATCTGCGAGAGATTTGCAAGAGATTCAGAATATAGATGGTTTTAATGCTTTTGTCAGGGATTTCCACCCTTCATTTACAGAAGAAATGGTGTTGATGGGATTAAATACACCCATCAGAATTGGAGGTGCCATCGTACTGCCCGGAGATTTAGTAATTGCTACCAGAGAGGGTGTCCTGTTTATCCCGGCACACATGGCCGAACAAGTAGTAAGCACATCAGAATTCGTAACCAGAAAAGATCAATTTGGTTTTGAAATGGTAAAATCGGGAACCTACAGTACCGGTGAAATTGACAGCCAGTGGACCGATGCGATTAAAACTGCTTTTTTGGAATGGTTGAAAAAACATCCTGAGTTGGGCTCCATGACACGGGCTGAACTTGATAAGGTTATGAGCAAAAGAACATGGTAATGGGGGAGGGGCCAGTGAGCGGTTTTTAATTATCTCATCTTGGGAAAAAGAAGTGGATACCGTCCAAGCCTCCAATATTGGTAAATAGAAAGCTAAAATTAAAGCGCTCCGTTCAACATGATGGAAGTTGATGCTGTGGCAGTTGCTGGCAAAACAGGCTTCTTATATGTGTTTCTCTTCCAACTCAATAAAACTTTATAAAAAAATGCCATAGGGGACACCTATGGCATTTTGTTGTTGGAAACCTGTAACTGTTATTTCAGGTTCAATCTAAACACATTATTTGTAGCGGTAATATACATTGTTTTATTATCTGCCGTTAAAGCGATATTAGCGACTGTTAATCGTTCAAATTTTATTTTTCCTATAAGTTTACCCGCTTTAGTAAAAACCCAAATACCCCCTGGGCCTGTCGCAAATATATTTCCAGACTTATCGATCTTTAACCCATCGCATCCGCCCATGCCCTTTTCACTGGCAACATTATGGAATACGCGTTTGTTTTTTAGGTTTCCTTCTTTATCAATATCATATAAAAACCACCCTCTATCTGGTCCCTCTGTACTGGACACAATCATGGTCTTTTTATCTGGAAAAATAGCAAGACCATTGGGTTGAGCGATGGCATCGTCCTGCAACGTGACTTTACCATTTTTATCCATTTTATAAACACCTTGAAAAGCAATTTCTTTTTTTGGGTCTGCTAAGCCTTTTTCCAAGCCATAAGCAGGATCTGTAAAATACAGGTCTCCTTTATCTGACATTATTAAATCGTTCGGGCTATTCAAACGTTTGCCATCATATGCTTCTGCTACTGTTACGTAATTTTCGTTTGGAGCTGAAAGTGGCGCATCCATTCTGGCTATTCTTCTATCACCATGCTGACATATTAATAATTGGCCATTCGTATAATAAAGGGCGTTAGACCCCATAAAGCCGCCTCTGGATTCACTGAAGGTATAGCCCGAAGGCTTCAAATAGACTTCTTTACCTCCGGCTTCTGTCCACTTATAAATGGTGTTGGTAGGAAGATCAGAAAACAAAAGCATCTTTTCACTTTCAAGCCATAGCGGGCCTTCCGTAAACTGACAATCTTCCACAATTTTTTCAATTTTGGTGTCTTTTGCAAAGATACCGTTCATTTCTTCCGAAATAAATTCTATAGTTCCCATATCTTGAGCATATCCGTTAACGGCCATTGCCTGTGCAAGTAAGCCAATACTTAATGTCGCTAATCTATTCATCTGATTTAAATTTAATCTGCACTTTTATAAATAATTTACATAACCTTCCTTATTGGTAGGTATTTTGTATACATAGTTGTAGCTGACTATATAAAGTGTTTTCATATCGTCGTCTCCAAAACAAAGACTTACGGGAAATGAAGGCAAATTAATCATACCAACATATTCCCCGTTGTTATTAAAGATTTGAACGCCGTAGTAAGTGCCAACATAAACATTACCTTCTTTATCAATCGCCATTCCATCGGCACTGGAAGATTTTCCTTTTCTATCCAGCACATTTTCTGTTAAAAAGAGTTTTGCAAATTGGCGACCATTACTGATAGTACCATCCTCATTCACATCATATGCCCATATATAGTTATCTTTTTCACTATTTACAGGATACCACGACTCGTCATCATAGCAATTATTTATGTATAACGTTTTACCATCCGGGGACAATAAGATACCATTAGGCATAGCAAATTCATTTGGCTCGGTAATACGGGTCAATTTCCCCTCAGGCGACACATAATACACTGCACGGCCGGGCTGGGATTTTTCTGGATCCGGCGTAAACTGTGGATCGGTAAAATAAAACCCTCCTTTGGCATCCGTAATCACATCATTTGGACCGTCGATAGGTTTACCTTCATAGTTGTCAACCAATACCCTTACTACTTTTCCACTAGTTGTCATTTCAACCACCCGGTGGCCAATCATATCGCAAACAATTAAATTCCCATTTTTGTACGGATATAAACCATTTGCTTGCATTTTGCCTTCCGTAATATTTTTATAACTGCCGTCTTTAGGGCTATACTCGACGATGGAACTCCGACTTGGATCGGCATTCCAATCCTTATCAAAATACATATTCGAAAAATAAATTTTACCGTTCATCCATTTAGGCCCTTCACTAAATGTTAAGGTAGGTTTCGTTTCTTTTCCGTTTATAACGAGCTCCGGTTTGGCTCCTTCTGGGATGATGTCGTGATAAGCGGCCAATGCGGCTTTCTCCTTTTCTAAATAATCCGGCCTAGCTGGCCAAAAAATGTCCAAAGCATCACAGCCCAATTCGCTAATATAGGCTCCATGTACCATGTTTCCTGGTAAAAGCACTACATCATTAGCTTTCATAGGTTCTTTCCCATCTAAAACAATTTCTTCGCATTCGCCACGCAGTACAAACATCATTTGTTCTTCCGGGTGAATATGATGTGGAAATACGGATCCCGGATCCATAGAAATAAAACTCAATTGTGTGTTGGATCCGGAAATCAAGCGAGAATGTGCTCCATCTGCCAATTTTGTTAATTGAAAATCGTAAAGATCATATACTTTTTTAGGCTCTACGTTAGGTTTCTGAGTGGTATTCACATCCATGACCTCACTCGGAACATTTTCAATTCCCAACTTTTCAAGATAATCCAAGCGGACGGGGCTACACACCTCTAAAATTTTAGCACCGTCTGCTCCTGCAATTATACCACTTTTAGTTCCTTTTTGTAAATACACAAATTCTGTTTTTGGCGTCAGGCTATGTGTTCCATCTGGTTCTTCCCTTTGAATATTGGTAAGTGTTACTGCATTTCCATCTATTAACTTATCTATAAATCCACCCTGAACAAAAACAAATTGATCAACATTTAAAATTTCTTCTGGAATCTCTGAGTTTGGAGCCATTTCAATCACACTGACCATGGTGCCGTTTCCCCAAAATATTTTTGCTGAAACACCAGGATATAGCTCAATAGTTTCCAAGTTGCTGATATTCTTGGCTTTACCAACTTCTAGGTTTGAAACTATGTCATTAGCCGGGAGATCTGTTAATTCTCGAACCGCTAAATTGTGTTCAGTAATTAATTGTTGATTGGTTGCATCCCATTCAGACACGCTCGCATTTCGGCATTGTGCCAGAGACACCACAATCCCCAATACAAAAAGTCCTTTGAAGATTACATTAATGGATTTAAAATTCATGGTTTATTAGATTAATTAAAGACGATAAAAATAAATATTTATGGTAAACCTTACGGCTATAAAGTTAAGATTTAAAAAAATGCTTCCAAGTATTTGATCCCCAACAAATTCTTTTTTTTAAATGGGGACCATACGCCCTAGGTCTATTCTCTTCATTTCGGAAGGTAAAGGTAATTTAAGCAATCGAGCTTTTGGGCAAAGTATTGGTAAAGTTACTGTGCTTTGCATATCAATTATACCTGCTGCCAGACCGTATTATTCCCTCCAACCCAGTTGTTAAAAAATGTGAAATTATTTTTGAAAAAAACGTGAATTTATACATTTGCTTTACAATTTGTCATTTCTAAATAAGTCAATTTTATCATGTTAACACGTGCCATTACTTTACCAAAAGTTATCGTTTTGCTTTTGGTGTTGTGCGGAGTAATCCCTATTCCGTGTGTGCAGCGCGTTACCGTTGCACAAAGTTTATCCCTTTACACACCGTATACAAAAATTTCAGTGCCTCCGGGCGAGTCCATCGATTATTCGGTCGACGTCATCAATAACAGCGGTGGTATCCGGAATGCCGACTTGTCGGTTTCCGGTTTGCCTGAAGGGTGGTTGTATGAACTTACATCCGGTGGATGGTCGATAGAGGAGCTTTCTGTGTTGCCCCGCGAAAAGAAAAACATTTCATTCAAGGTACGGGTGCCCTATAAGGTCGAGAAAGGTACTTACCAGTTCAGGCTTGCCGCGCGCGGTGCCGGTAGCTTACCACTCACGGTTGTGGTATCTGAGCAGGGCAGCTTCAAATCAGAGTTCAATACCGACCAAGCGAATATGGAAGGAGCGGCCAACTCAAACTTCACCTTTAACGCGACGCTACGCAACCCATCCGGCGAGGAGCAGGTCTATGGGCTTCGTGCACAGGTGCCGCAGGGGTGGAACGCAATCTTTCGCGCGAATGGCAAACAGGTATCATCTGTAAAGGTCGATCCCCACCAAACGCAGAATGTTACCATTGAATTGGATCCACCCGACCAACTCGGTGCCGGTAAATATAAAATACCGGTGGTTGCGTCGGCGAGCGGGATGTCTTCCAATTTGGAGCTCGAAGTGGTTATTACGGGGTCGTACAGCCTGGAACTTACCACTCCAACCGGCCGGTTAAGCACATCGATCACTGCAGGTGGCGACGAGAAAGTGGAACTCTTGGTGAGAAACACGGGCTCCGTACCCCTGAAAAACGTGGAGATGAATTCGTCGGCACCTGTCGATTGGACCGTCGTGTTCCAGCCTGCCAAAATTGATGTGATTGCCCCGGGTCAGCACGCCCAGGTTGTCGCTACCATCGAAGCGAGTGGAAAAGCCGTGGCAGGCGATTATGTGGCCAATCTCGAAGCCAGGACCGCAGAAAAGACGGCATCGGCATCCTTGCGCGTGTCCGTGCGTACCCCATTGCTTTGGGGGTGGTTGGGCATTCTTATCATTCTTGGCGCGTTGGGTGGCGTTTACTATTTGTTCCGTAAATATGGAAGGAGGTAAAGCGTGGAACAATCAATTATCCAACTTAAAGGACTTACCAAACGGTACGGCGATTTTACGGCCGTGGATGGTCTCGACCTTTCTGTATACAAGGGAGAGATCTTCGGACTGCTTGGTCCGAATGGTGCGGGTAAGTCGACGACCATTTTGATGATGCTTGGACTTACGGAGCCGACATCAGGCGCGGTGCATGTATGTGGAATAGATTCGACGATAAACCCCATTGAAGTGAAGCGCCGGGTAGGCTATTTGCCCGACGATGTGGGATTTTATGAGCAGCTGACCGGTCGAGAGAACCTGTTATATACGGCGAGGCTCAATCGCCTATCACCACATGGGGCAGCCCGCCGCGTCGATCATCTTTTAGGCCGCGTAGGTCTGCAACAGGCCGCAGAGAAGAAGGTCGGCAAATACTCGCGGGGTATGCGCCAGCGTTTGGGATTGGCCGATGTATTGGTCAAAAACCCGGAAGTTATCATCCTTGATGAGCCCACCCTGGGGATAGACCCAATCGGTGTACGCGAGTTTCTGGAACTGATCGTGGCGCTGAGCCGCGAAGAACAGATCACCGTAGTGCTTTCTTCCCATCACTTGCACCAGGTACAGCAGGTGTGTGATCGGGTGGGCATATTCGTGGCAGGAAGGCTCCTTGCCGAAGGGCGCGTCGCCGATTTGTCGCGTGCGCTTTTTTCAGATAAGGAACCATTTATCATAGAAATCGGTGTCGATGCAACGGGCTTGGACAATGGATTGGGGGGGATTACAGCTGTTGAAAAAGCGGTACGTGCGTTGGGCCACGTGGTGTCGGTAACAGCCGGTGCGGGTAAACTGCGTGTCGGCAGCGAGGAGGATATCCGTGCCGAAGTGGCGCGTGTGGTGGTCAATTCGGGCTTGGACCTTACTTCACTGACGATGAAAGAATACGGTTTGGATGATATTTACACCAAATATTTCGAGGGAGGCGAGGCGTATGGAAAAATTGCATAACACGGCTACTCATTGGTTAGCCAAGGTAACCGGCTTTGCCAGCCAACTGCGCACTAAGGTACGGGAACGGGAAGTGCATCGGGTAATCCACCCCTTCTGGATCATTGTTCAAAAGGAAATAGCCGACCATGTGCGCAGCTGGCGCTTCAACGTGTTGCTGTTCCTGATTCTGTTGACTTGTTTCGGGTCGCTTTATACATCGATAACAAGTTTAGTCGTTGAGCTTTCGAAATCCAGCAGTGCAGACGACCCCTTTCTCTTTTTGAAGTTGTTTACGCAATCTGATGGCTCGTTGCCCCCGTTCCATGTATTCATTGGTTTTCTTGGGCCGTTACTGGGTATCGGGCTGGGCTTCGACGCAATCAATTCCGAGCAGAATTCGGGCACGCTGAGCCGAATCATGTCGCAGCCCATTCATCGTGATTATTTGATCAATGCCAAGTTTGTCGCTGCGTTGACGGTAATCGGTGTGATGTTCTTTACGCTTGGCTTTTTGGTCATGGGCTTTGGTTTGTTCATCATGGGTATCCCACCAACGGCAGCAGAGTTTCTGCGGATTATTTTCTTCCTGTTGCTGAGTATACTATATGTCGCGTTTTGGCTGAGTTTAGCGGTGTTTTTGTCCATCCGCTTCCGCCAGGCTGCTACCTCTGCGCTCACGGCAATTGCCATTTGGTTGTTCTTTACCATCTTTTACCAGCTCATCGTCAATATGGTTGCCAGGGCAATCGCACCGCCGGAGATGGCATCGCAAGAGCAGCTGTTGGGGTACCAGGAATTTATCAGTAACCTTATGCGCGTTGTTCCGAGCCAATTGTATACCGATGCCACGACGACTTTGCTGATGCCGTCGGTAAGGAGCTTAGGACCGCTGACCATGCAGCAAGCTTATGGCGCCATTCCGAGTCCGTTGCCATTGGGGCAAAGTTTGCTGATTGTGTGGCCGCAGCTCACGGGACTTGTCGCGGCAACTGTGGTATGTTTCGCATGGTCTTACATTTCGTTCATGCGGAAAGAAATCCGATCGCGCTAGCTTAGGCAGGCACGTTGTGTGTGCTGCTTGAAATAGCGAGCATCCGCGGCGCACCTTCCCGGTTTGTAATTGAACACTGATTTGGTTATGTTTGGCAAACTTTCATAACGATGAAGCGGAAGATTGTAGTTGCCATCACCGGAGCCAGCGGCTCCATTTATGCCAAGGTATTATTGGATAAACTGGTGGCGGTTCGCAGCCAATGGGATACTGTAGCGATCGTGATGTCTGATAATGCACGCGACGTATGGAGGTTTGAGCTTGGTAGCGCTAGCTATACGGCATACCCCTTTACGCTATACGAGAAAAATGACTTCTATGCACCATTCGCGTCGGGGTCAGCCAAATTTGATACGATGATAGTGTGTCCATGTTCCATGGGCACGTTGGCACGAATAGCGCATGGCACGTCATCCGATCTGACGACACGCGCCGCAGATGTTATGCTAAAGGAACGCCGTAAACTTATCCTGGTACCACGCGAAACACCTCTGAGTGCCATTCATCTCCGCAATATGCTCACCGTTACGGAAGCGGGCGGTGTGATTTGTCCGGCAAGCCCATCGTTTTACAGCCAGCCGGAAAATGGAGAGGAAATTGCCGCAACCGTGATCGATCGCGTGCTAAGTCTGGCTGGTTTCGAATCGAATGGTTATGAGTGGGGGCGAGACAATTGACACACAGGGTAATAATTATTTACTTCGAGATCTGATCAGCAATTAAAAAAATAGATAGATGAAAATAAATAGTTGCCATTGCAGCAGAATTTGTACTTTTGTTGGTTAATGAACGTGCACGCCGCCATAAGTCCATCCTTTTTGTCTTTTTACGTTATACATGGATAACCTACTCATTAAGTCTGCCAGCATTGTTTTCCCCGATACGCCTTTTCATGACCGTGAGCTAGACGTGTTGATTGAAAACGGGATGATTACCCGGATTGCCGCCCGTATCAAAACGGACCCCCATAAGCAAACTGTTATCGAGGCGAAGGGGCAATACCTGGCGCCGGGTTTTTTTGATTTGAACGTCAATTTCGGTGAGCCTGGGTTAGAGACTAAAGAAGATGTGGTTTCGGGGTGTGCCGCCGCTGCTGCCGGTGGGTTTACCGGAGTGGCCGTACGACCTAATACCTATCCGCCACTCCACAGTCGCTCGGAAGTGGCGCTCATCGTAAATCGCGCAAAACCTCAGCTTGTTGATGTATATCCAATCGGCACGATCAGCAAGAATCGTCGGGGCGAGGAACTGGCCGAGTTGTACGACATGGCATTAGCCGGGGCCGTAGCATTCGGAGACGGCGATAAGCCTGTGCAACAGGCGGGTCTAATGAGCCGGGCGCTCCTGTATAGCAAGGGGTTCGACGCACGTATCATTTCCTATCCGGAAGATGTGTCGGTAGCTGCAGGGGCAAAAATGAATGAAGGCACCATAAGTACCTATCTCGGGATGCGTGGCAATCCGAACTTGGCTGAAGCGCTCATGGTGGCCCGCGATTTATACCTTGCTGAGTACAATGACGCGCCCATTCACTTCTCCACCATTAGTACCGCTGAAGGCGTAGATCTGATTCGCCGGGCGAAAGCCAGAGGCATTCAGGTTACCTGTGAGGTGGCGGCGCATCACCTGGTAATGACCGATGAACTGGTTGGTAGCTTTGACAGCAATTATAAAGTAAGTCCACCGCTGCGGACTGCGCAGGACCGAAAGGCGCTCCTAAAGGGTATAAAAGATGGTACAATTGACGCCATCGTATCCCAACATACGCCGCATGAAATCGAACACAAGGATGTCGAATACCAGATTGCCGCAGATGGTATCATCGGTTTACAAACCGTATTGCCGTTGGTTCTCCAGGCAGGGCTAACGGTCGATCAGGTGGTCGATAAACTGGCCATCGGTCCGCGGCGCATACTGAGACTTCCCGTGCCTGAACTCCGCGAAGGCGTAGCCGCCAACCTTGTCTTGTTTGATGTCGATCAGGAATGGCGGTTTGACCAGCAAACCAACCGCTCCAAATCGAGTAACAGCCCGCTGTTTGGTGCCACGTTGAAGGGGGCAGTAACAATGGTAGTTAATAAACGTCAGAAGGTAAACACACAATTATAATGGACCCACAGATTCATAAAGCACTTGAGAAATGCGTAACAGCGTACGCTGGGGAGGCACAGCTGGAAGTAGCGGATGTGCGGGCTTTGTTGGTCGATGCGTTTGAGAGTGACCAAGCTTTTTTAGCGAAATTAATGCAGGTGGATGCCGTTTTTGATGATCACCCCCGTTTTGAGGAGCTACGGGAAGTTACCTTCGACCTCCTGTTGATGAATTTCTTCGCTGCCGATGTGATCAAGCTCGAAAGTGATTACCTTGAGTCGGAGGCGTGGGAGGCGATTGAGGAGCAAACAATCGATCGGGGAACAGAACTGTTGAATCTGTTGCTCTATTTTCGCGAGTGTGCCGATGAAGATATTGAACCGCAACTGAGCGATTACCTGACGGAATTTCTGTTGGTCGATGAAGATGAGTTTCAGGATGAGCATCGCATTTATGAGCCGGTTATAGCCAATCAGTTACTGGTTGACAGCTCATATGGCGAAATAGCAAAGGTTGCTTCAAAGATTCCCGAAAACCAAGAGCTTGCAGACTTGTTCTACCCAATAATAAGTTTCTTTTATGAGCAACATCCTTCAAATGAAGAGTGGTCAGCATATACAACAGAAAGTACCAACCCCGCTTGGGATAATGCGGTCTATGCATTATTGATAGCTTATCATCATTAATTAAAACACACAAAGCCATGACAACAAATCTAAACAGCGAAGAATACGTCAGCGCCAAACGAGTTGCAATGACTAACGCACTTATTTGGGCGGTAATCAACATCATTATTTTCCTCCTGGTGTACTATGCATCGCCGACATTGATGGCCAATCCTGCATTTGGGTTCATCACCATTGCCATTGGTATCGGTCTCGCTATTTATTTCACGATAGATCTCCGTAAAAAAATAGGGGGCTATTGGTCGTTCCGTGAAGCTTTGGGCAATATTTTCCTGATGTTTTTCGTTCAGGTGGTTATTTATACGGTCTTTACCACGGCATTTGCCAAGTGGATTGAGCCCGATTATGCTAACATGATGCGCGAGGTTACGCTCAATGCCACCACCCAGATGGCAGAAGCTTTTAGCTCTGACCAGGAAGTGATTGATAAGATGATCGAGGAAGCGGAAAAAAGCATTGAAAAGCAAGTAAATCCAGGTTTTATGGATTTTATACAAGGGTTGGCGATTGCGGCCATCTTTTACTTCGTGGGGGCACTTATTTTTGCAGCCATTTTCAAACGCGAACGTCCGGTTTTTGCACCTGTTGATGAGGAGTAGTAACCCCTGATGGATATTTCTGTTGTTATTCCTCTGTATAATGAAGCGGAATCGCTGCCCGAACTCACTGCGTGGATTCGGCGGGTGATGGATGACCATAGATTCAGCTATGAGATTGTTTTGGTTGACGATGGAAGTACGGACGATTCATGGATGGTCATCGAGGGATTAAAAGCCATCAATCCTAAGATTTCTGCTGTTAAGTTTAGGCGCAATTATGGCAAGTCGGCGGCCCTTAATGTAGGGTTTGCTGCCGTGCAGGGCGATGTGGTCATTACAATGGATGCTGATTTGCAGGATAGTCCGGACGAGATCCCAGAATTATACCAGCGCATTAGCCAGGGTGGGTTTGATCTGGTGTCCGGCTGGAAGCAGAAACGTCATGATCCACCCAGTAAAACAATCCCGACCAAACTATTTAATTCCGTTACACGCAACATGTCTGGTATCCATAACCTGCACGATTTCAACTGTGGGTTGAAGGCCTACCGCAAGGAGGTGGTTAAGAGCATCGAAGTCTATGGAGAGATGCACCGGTACATCCCGGTAATTGCCAAATGGGCAGGCTTCCGACGCATCGATGAGCAGGTTGTCCAGCATTTTCCCCGCAAATACGGCACAACGAAATTCGGCCCGGGACGCTTCATCAAGGGCTTTCTTGATCTGCTGTCTATCTTTTTCGTTGGCAAGTTTGGCAAGCGGCCGATGCATTTTTTCGGCAGTATGGGCGTGTTGAGTTTCCTGGCAGGATTCATCATCGCTATTTGGCTTATCATTGAGAAGCTGGTCAGCATTGCCAACCAAAGCCCCTATCGGAATGTGACCGATCAACCGTTGTTTTTCTTTGCACTTATTGCTATTATTATCGGTACGCAGCTTTTTCTCACGGGCTTTATTGCCGAGCTGGTTTCCAGAAACGGTGCAGATCGCAACAACTATCAGATTGAAAAGGTGATTTAATTCATGTTTTTTTCAATAATCATCCCGCTTTATAACCGACCGCAGGAGATCGACGAACTGCTCGATAGCCTCACCCACCAGACATACTCGTCGTTTGAGGTATTGGTTATTGAAGATGGCTCAACGCACGACGCACGGCAGATCGTAAACGGGTATCGGGAACGGATCGATGTGCATTATTATGTAAAGCCGAATGCAGGGCAAGGGTTTGCACGCAATTTCGGTTTTGAGCGTGCCAAGGGTGATTATTTCATCATCTTTGATTCCGATTGCCTCATACCTTCCGATTACCTCGCGAATGTTGTGGCTTTTTTGACGAAGACCTGGCTAGATGCCTATGGCGGACCGGATGCGGCCCACGAGTCGTTCACACCTGTACAGAAAGCCATTAGCTATGCGATGACATCGCCGTTTACCACGGGAGGCATTCGCGGTAACCGGAAACATCTAGGACAGTTTCATCCGCGTAGCTTCAACATGGGTGTGTCAAGGGCGGTATGGGAGCAGGTTGGAGGGTTTAAACTCACACGCCTGGGCGAGGATATTGAGTACAGCATCCGAATCCAGGCCTCGGGTTTTCACATCGGGCTGATTCATGACGCAATGGTATTTCACAAACGGCGGACGGATTTCAATCAGTTTTACAGGCAATTGCATTTTTTCGGTCGCGCACGGATCAATATCTATAAATATTTTCCCGGCGAGCTGAAGCTGGTTCATTTTTTTCCGGCGGTGTTCGTGCTGTTTTTAATCGTATTGTCGCTTCTCAATGTATGGCGGTTCACTGCGGGCGTAACGGCCATAGCATTGGGGTGGTTGGCTGTTGCGGGCAATGCCCTTCTCGGTGGCTACACGGTGTTGCTATTTGTCCATGCCTTTATAAAGACCGGCTACGTCCGCGTGGCGCTGTTAAGCGTAATCGCGTCGTTTATTCAACTAGGTGCATATGGGTTGGGGTTTATGCAGGACTTTTTTAAACGGGTAGTACTGGCGCGTGATTGAATGCAAATACATGTTGATAAATCACCTTTGCTATTTCATAGGATGAATTGTATTTTGCCCATCGAAATCTGATGACGATTGTTACCCATTACCCAACATAGCGTCGACAAGCTGGAAGCCCTGTTGAAAGACCTGGGTTACAAGGTAAGGTATGAGAAAGGTAATTTCAAAACCGCCGCCTGCGTGCTTGAACACAGTAAGGTCGTGGTGATCAATCGGTTTTCGAATATCGAATCAAAAATCAGTTCGTTGATGGGGATCCTCCGGGATGTACCTATGGCCGATTCAGAGCTGGATGAAAAACAACGGCAGTTTTTACGAAGTATCAAACAAACGCGACTTACAATTTGACGGTTACATTTTTAGGTACAGGTACGTCCCAAGGTGTTCCGGTAATCGCATGCGATTGCCCAGTTTGCACGTCTCCAGATAGGAAAGACAATCGCCTGCGGTCTTCCGTAATGGTTGAATTGGAGGGCAGGAACATCGTTATAGATACTGGTCCGGATTTCCGTTATCAGATGCTGCGCCAGCATGTTAACCGTTTGGATGCGGTGTTATTCACCCATTCGCATAAAGATCATGTGGCCGGTCTGGACGATGTGCGGGCGTTTAACCGTCAACAGGGGGGGGCGGTGGATATTTACGGCTCGAAGGATGTGCATGAAGCATTACAGCGCGAATTCTATTATGCTTTTTCTGCAAAACGGTACCCTGGAGTGCCTATGCTGAAGCTTCATGAAATCAACTCCGATCCGTTTCGGTTATTTGGCCATCAGGTCATTCCCATCGAAGTGATGCATTATATGATGCCCGTATTGGGCTTTCGTATAGGTGATTTTACCTATATCACAGATGCCAAGACCGTGGACGATCGTCAAATCGAAAAAATTAACGGCAGCAAGGTGCTAGTGGTCAACGCGCTCCAGCGCGAAGCCCACATTTCGCATTTTACATTGGATGAGGCTGTAGCGTTTGCACAGCGAATTGGCGCGGAACGCACTTATTTTACACACATCAGCCACCGGCTCGGTCTGCATGCGGAGGTAGAGCGTGAGTTGCCCCATGGGATGCACTTAGCTTATGATGGCCTGCAGTTAACCGCTTCCTGACGAGCTCGGGGTGGCCACTAGCAAACTTTTTATTCTCGCCGGTGTTATTGTAGGTAATTGTTCATATTAACCTCAATAATTATGGGAAATTTGCTTTATATTATCGCTGTTATCCTCGTGATCGTTTGGGCGATAAGCTACTTTGGTGGTTACTACACGGGTGGGATTATTCACGTTTTGTTGGTTATCGCGATTATTGCGATTTTACTGCGCGTTATCCGAAGCGCGGCTTAAATATCCTGCCCCAGGAGGATTTCCGCAATACGCAGATCTTGGGGAAAGGTGATTTTGATATTACGGGTATCGCCATCAATCAGGGTGATGGGGTACCCTTTTTTTTCTACTACCGAGGCATCGTCGGTAAATGCACTACTATCATCTTGTTTGTATGCGTCGTAAAGGATGGCGCCATTGAAGGCTTGAGGTGTTTGCATCAGGTAGACACTTGCTCGTGGGTACGCGTTATTTTTTGAGCCATTTACACTCACTATCCGAACGGAGTCAGTAGCCGGGGTCGCCAGCGCGGCCGCGCCTGAAAGTCCGGCCTGCGTGTAGATTTTATCAATGAGATGTGTGGCGATTAACGGCCGCGCAGCATCGTGCACGGCAATCGTACAGGCTGTCGGTTCATTAACCATCGAACTTATTACAGCTAAGCCGTTCTTCACACTTTCAAAGCGAGTGTTCCCGCCGCTCACCACGGTGTGGGGCACGGCAAAATGATGTGTCTCGCACAATGCCGACCAGCCGACGTGTAACGCCGGATGAATAACTACGATGATTTGCGGGGAACTATTGCTTCGATAGAACGCTTGGATGGCATGCATCATTACCGGCAGGCCACCCAACAGCAGAAACTGCTTTGGCATATCCACACCCATGCGGGTGCCGGTCCCCCCCGCCACGATTATTGCATAGTTTTTACGCATTCCTCATTCCGACTAAAGACTAAGGATTATCGGATAACGATTGTCGATTTAAATAATCAACATTGCATCGCCGTAGCTGTAGAAGCGATATTTTTCCTTTACGGCAATTTCATACGCATTCATTACATTTTCATAGCCACCGAATGCCGCAATCATCACTAATAGTGTAGATTCGGGGGTATGGAAGTTGGTAATCATGCTATTTGCAATGCTGAATTCGTATGGCGGATAGATGAATTTACTCGTCCACTCGTTTGCCGGTTTCAGATGTTTGTCGGCTGATACCGCCGATTCAATAGCACGCATGGAAGTAGTGCCCACCGAGCACACCCGCCGTTTTTCATCAATAGCTGTGTTGACCGTTCTGGCGGCCTCTTCAGGGATGAAAAACTGTTCAGAGTCCATTTTATGTTTAGTCAGGTCTTCTACTTCTACCTGGCGGAACGTGCCAAGCCCCACGTGCAATGTCACTTCAGCAAACTCAATGCCCTTCAATTCCAGGCGTTTCATTAGTTCTCTGCTGAAATGGAGCCCCGCCGTAGGGGCAGCGACAGCACCTTCGTGTTTGGCGAATATGGTTTGGTAGCGGAATTTGTCTTCCGGTGTTGCTTTGCGTTTGATGTATTTTGGTAGGGGTGTTTCGCCGAGTATTTCAATGTTGCGGCGAAACTCCTCATCTGTTCCGTCAAAAAGGAAGCGGATGGTCCTGCCTCGGGAGGTCGTATTGTCTACCACTTCAGCTACGAGGAGGTCTTCCTCACCGAAATACAACTTATTTCCCACACGGATTTTCCGGGCCGGGTCTACCAATACGTCCCACAACCGGAGTTCTTTATTCAGTTCCCGCAAAAGGAACACTTCGATGGTCGCGCCTGTTTTTTCCTTGTTACCGTACATCCGCGCAGGAAAAACCTTGGTGTTATTGAGGATCATCACATCTTTATCGTCGAAATAATCCAATACATCCCGGAAAATCCGATGCTCTATTTTTCCCGTTTTGCGGTCGAGCACCATCAGCCGGGATTCATCCCGATTATCGGTGGGTTCGTAGGCAATTAGCGATTCAGGCAAATTGAACTTAAACTGTGATAGCTTCATTGTTGATGTGAAATTTTAAGATGTCGGCACACGATACGCCGACGTGTAAATCAGCGTGCAAAGTTATGAAATTATTTAACAATATATTGTGTATTTTTGGCTGTAACTAAGTACGGTTTTAGTCGTCTTACCAAATATGATGTTATTCCTGAGATTAATTGGCGAGAGTTTTGGATTTGCATTTACTGCATTACGTGAAAACCGCACGCGGACGTTTTTGTCGTTACTAGGTGTAACTATCGGTATCCTTATCATCATCGGTGTGTTTTCCGCGGTAGATACGTTGCGGGCAAACCTCGAGAATAGCGTAGAGAAGCTGGGCAGTAAGACCCTGTATGTACAGAAATGGCCATGGGGTGGAGGTGAGGAATATCCCTGGTGGAAGTATGTGAACCGGCCCGACCCCGACATACGTGACTTCACTGCATTGCGTAGTCGCATGACCACCGCAGAAGCCATGACCTTCAATATCGACATTGGTAATCGAATGGCTCAATACGGAAATAATAACGTTTCGGGCATTACGGTCTCTGCCGCGTCGCACGATTTGTATGATATCCGCAAACTTGAGATTGTTGAAGGACGTTATTTTACGGAGTCGGAGTCTAATCGGGGCAGCAATGTGGCAATTATTGGATCTACCATCGCTGAGGGTTTGTTTCCCGGCGGCGCCAGCCCGCTAGGCAAGTCCATCAAGGTATTAGGGAGGAAAGTCAATGTCATTGGCGTATTTGAGAAAGAGGGGGAAGGCATGATATTCGACGTATCGATGGATAACACGGTGCTGATTCCGCTCAATTTTGGTCGTAACGTCATTAATATCCGGCGGGCAGATTCCTATATTATGGTAAGCGCTCTTCCCAATGTTTCGTTGGAGGAAACTGAAAGTGAACTACGCGGCGTGATGAGATCCGTTCACCGGTTGAGTCCGCAGGAAGAAGATGATTTTTCACTCAATAAAACAACCATTATCACCGCTCAACTGGATGCGATGTTCAGCGTAATCAATATGGCGGGTGGTTTTATCGGTATATTTTCCATTTTGGTAGGAGGCTTCGGTATTGCCAACATTATGTTCGTGTCAGTTAAGGAACGAACACATATTATCGGTATACAGAAGTCGCTGGGTGCCAAGAACTATTTCATATTATCTCAATTCCTCATTGAAGCTATTGCACTATGTATTATTGGAGGGTTGAGCGGCCTGTCGATCGTTTACCTTCTTGCATTTTTAGTTAAAATAGCCTTCGGCCTGGGTATTGTAGTCAACATGGGCATGGTTATCCTTACCATTGTGTTATCTACACTGATTGGGCTTATTGCCGGTATCATCCCCGCTGCGATGGCCGCCCGGTTGGATCCGGTAGAGGCCATTCGCAGCAAGTAAAAAAAGTTAAGCCAACTTCGCCAAGGCCTCTTTGATCCGCCGAAGAGCTTCCCTTAGCGCGTCGTCAGAAGCGGCATACGAAATCCGGATGTAGTTGTTGTTTCCGAACGAATCACCACCTACTGTAGCCACATGCCCTTCGTTGAGCAGGTAAAGCGCCAGATCGGCTGAATCTTTTATCGTGTTGCCCTGCGGGTCTTTCCTGCCAAAAAATGAACTGATATCAGGGAAGAAATAGAATGCGCCCTGTGGTAGGTTTGTTTTTACACCCGGAATCTCCTTCAGTAGGTTATACACCAGTTCGCGCCGCCGCTCAAAAGCGTCCTTCATTTCCAGTACCGTTTCCAGTCCCTGTTCGTATGCAGCGATTCCAGCACGCTGGGCAATAGAACAAGTGCCTGATGTGGTTTGGCCTTGCAATTTATCGTTAGCTGCGGCAATTTCCTTGCTCGCGGCAAGGTATCCGAGCCGCCAGCCCGTCATCGCGAAGGCTTTGGAAAAACCGTTAATGAGGATAACCCGATCCTTGATGCTGTCAAACTGCGCTATGGATTCGTGTTTGCCGACGAAATTAATATGCTCATAGATCTCATCAGAAATAATGTAGATGTTGGGGTGTTTCTCAAACACGCGGACCAACCCTTCGAGCTCGTCTTTGCTATATACACTGCCGGTGGGGTTGCATGGCGACGAAAACATGAAAAGCTTCGTTTTGGGAGTGATGGCCGCTTCCAGTTCTTCGGGCGTGATTTTAAAGTCACTTTCTATGGTGGCGTTGATGAATACCGATTTGCCTTCGGCCAGCGTAACCATTTCGGAGTACGATACCCAATAGGGGGTAGGGATGACCACTTCATCACCTGGGTTTATCAGCGTAAGGATCGCATTGGATAGCGACTGTTTGGCACCCGTGGAAACCACAATCTGCGATACGTCGTAGTCGAGGTTATTCTCCGTTTTCAGCTTGTTGACTATCGCTTTCCGTAGGTCGGGGTAGCCCGGCACGGGCGAGTAGCGGGTATAGTTTTCGTCAAGCCCCTGCTTTGCCGCTTGCTTCACGTGGTCCGGCGTATTGAAGTCCGGTTCGCCCACGCTAAGGCTGATAACGTTAACGCCTTTAGCTGCCAGTTCGCGGCCTAACTTCGTCATTTTCAGGGTGGCCGATTCGGACAGGTTGTTGATCCTGTCGGAGAGAATAGATGGAGTGCTCATGGGGGGCAAACTTAGGAAAAGTTGGGCATTAATCGTCATAAATTTAGGTGAAATTTAATGCTTCGCGGATGCCCTGTGTGTGTATAATGTCGTAGAATTAGGTGGGAAGACTTTCGGTTCCCTAATAGCGTACGTCAGTTGCGGCAGCGGTAGTTCGATACGGTTACCATCGATTTGACTACCTTTGCATAAACGACACGGGGTTTGAACAAACAGAAGAACATCATTCGCATTGCGCTGGCAACCGGTATCGTGTTGATGCTGGTGAAGTTTACGGCTTATCTACTCACTAACTCCAATGCGATACTGACCGATGCAATGGAAAGTATTGTCAACGTCGTAGCGTCGGGCTTTGCTTTCTACAGCATCACCCTCGCCGCACGGCCAAAAGACAGCAATCATCCTTATGGTCATGGCAAAGTGGAGT